>Ga0233394_1000103_pt1 | contig 27445 bp, 22 predicted proteins | sample 24DmetaG_FD_190481 | JGI IMG/M metagenome (GOLD analysis project Ga0233394, IMG submission 190481) | Seawater microbial communities from Monterey Bay, California, United States - 24D | ecosystem: Environmental > Aquatic > Marine > Coastal | place: USA: California | collected 2016-11-02 | reverse complement strand
TGTAAACCCCCATAATGATGATCCACCATAACTAAAAAAAGGTAATGGTATTCCAACTGTTGGTAATACGCCTATCACCATTCCAATATTTACAATTAAATGAAAAAATAAAATAGAGGCCACTCCATAACCATAAATTCTACCAAATTTATTGGCATGTTTTTCTGCTCTATATATTATTCTATAAAGAAGTGCCATAAATAAAAATATAACTAAACTAGACCCCACAAAACCCCATTCTTCCCCTACAACACTGAAGATATAATCCGTATCTTGTGCAGGTACAAAATTTCCTTGAGTTTTATCTCCTTCAAGAAAACCTTTCCCCCAGAATTTCCCTGAACTAATGGTTTGTATGGACTGATCTGAATTGTATCCAATTTGTTTAGTGTCTGATGTTTTTCCTAGAATTACCTCAAATCGATCTCTTTGATGTTTTTTTAAAATATTATTGTAAGAATAATCTGCGCTAAGAATAAAAAAAGAAGAAAATAAATATAGCCCTACAACCTTCATCCAATTAAATTTTAAGAAACGTTTATCTCTGTAGATACAATAAATTATATAAATGGTAATAAGAATATATAATGAGCTGATAATAACTTTAACTCCTGCGATAATAGTAGCAATAAATAATACAATCGATAGTGCCCCAAAAATAATATAGGCTAAGGTTAATCCCTCTCTATTTAAAACGAAAAAGAATGCTAAATATATAATGGCAGAACCTGGGTCATGAAGAGCAATAAGTAAAGCAGGTAAAAAAATTATTATAAATGCTTTTATTTGATTTTTTAGTATGTTTAAATTGTATTTTCTATCACTCATTAATTTTGCTAGCCCTAGAGCAGTAAAAGTCTTTGCAAACTCAGAGGGTTGGATACTAACACTTCCAAAACGATACCAAGATCTTGCACCATTAACCTCTGTTCCAAAAATAAATAGCCCTATCAAAGTTAATAATGAAAGAATGAAAAAAATACTAGAAAAACGCTGATAAAATTTTGCATTAATAAATAAAATCAAAATAATGAGAGGAATACTAAATAATATCCAAAGAAGTTGTTTGCCATATTTTGAGGAAAAATCAAACGCCTGAATATTTTCATCAGTATAAGATGCAGCATATATATTTATCCATCCAAAACCAACTAGTAGTGTGAAGAAAAGTACGAGTAGCCAATCTATACCAAAAAAAATATTATTTTGTTTCTGTCTCAATTTGTTTTAATGCTATAGTTTGTCTTTCATATATTGGATTTAAATCCGTTTTTAACATTCTTTCTTCAATCCATTTTCTACTAATCATTCCTCTTAAATATTTTTCTATCATTAGACTAGTTATTGGTGCGGCAACAGTTGATCCAAACCCTCCATTTTCAATAAACACAGCAACAGCAATTTTAGGATCGTTTTTTGGAGCAAAAGCTACCAAAATAGAATGGTCTGGTAATTTAATTTTTTTTCTACCTACTCTCATAAAATTTTCTGAGGTACCTGTTTTTCCAACAATATCAATACCTTCAATATTAACCCAACTAGCTGTACCAGTTTTAAATACTTCATGCATTCCTTGAATTATAGGTTCAAAGTGTTTTTTTTCAATGGTAGTGTATTTTGGAGTAGTATATGATGAATCTGTAATGGCTTGGTTATCAATTTTTTTAACTACATGAGGTGTATAAAAAAACCCTCTATTTGCAATAGCTGCAGTTACATTTGCTAGTTGAATAGGTGTTGTTAAAACCTCTCCTTGTCCTATGGCATTTGAGATATTTGTGGATGCATTCCACCTATACGTATACATTCTATTATAATAATCTCCATTGGGTATTAAGCCTTTGTCTCCCTCTGGCAAGTCATATCCTAAATAGTTGCCTAATCCAAAACTTTTAACATGTGTACTCCAGTTATTCATTCCGTTTGTGGAATTTTTATCTTTTTCAATAATTCTCTTATAGGTATTTGCAAAATAACTATTGCAAGATTTTGAAATGGCTGAATTTAGTTGAATCGGTTTTCCATAAATATCACAATGACACTTCATAAATTCATTTTTTCGATTCCCATATCGATAACCACCATTACAAAAGAAATGAGTGTTTTCATCTATCACATTTTCTTGAAGTCCAATTAGGGCATTAACTAATTTGAATGGTGACCCAGGAGGATAAGTTCCTTTGAGCCCTCGATCATACATCGGCTTGTTAATGGTGTCTCCAATGAGTTTCACAGAATTAGGAGATCGTAAACGACCTACCATCATATTAGGGTCATAGCTAGGTGAAGTTACTAAAGCTAGAATTTCACCACTAGAGGGTTCAAGTGCTATAATACCTCCGCGTTTACCCTTCATCAAATATTCTCCATACTGTTGAAGTTTACTATCTATTGTTAATGTGATATCTTTTCCATTAACAGCTATTGAGTCATATATGCCGTTTTTAAAAGGTCCTTTTATTTTGTTGAATCGATCTCTTCTAAAATATTTTTTACCTTTTTTGCCTCTCAATACTTTTTCATATTGAGCCTCTATTCCAGCTTTACCAATAAGCTCTCCTTGTTGATAATAGTTGTCTTTTTTTGCAATAAGCTCATTTACTTCATTAATATATCCTAAAATATTTGCTGCAGATTTTATTGGATAATTTCTTATTACTCTTTTTTGAATATAAAACCCTTGAAATTTGTGAAGCTTTTCTTGCAAAAAAGCAAAATCTTCTTTTGCAAGTTGTTTTAAAAAAACTGATTCTAACCAGGGAGCATAATTTTCCGCTTTCTTAAAACGCTTAATGAAGTTTTCTTTACTAATTTTTAAAAGTGAGCAAAACTCTATTGTATCTAATGGAGTTACCTCATTTGGAACTATAGTTACATCATAGGAGAGTTGATTAGCAACTAGTAATTCTCCATTTCTATCATATACATATCCTCTCTCAGGCATGTCAAATTTAACCTTTACAGCAGAATTTTTTACAGGGTTATAATTTTTACCTCTTACAACTTGCAATTGAAATAATCTTCCCACAAAAAGGATCCCGATTAGAGTAATTAAAAAGTATAGTAAAAAACTCCTTTTCATATCAATGAAGTTGTTTTTTTCTTAAAATATATGACCCTAAAAAATAAAGAACCAAGGTAAAAATACTAGAGTATAAAGTATTTAACAACACAATATTTATATTATTAAAACTAAAGTTATCTAACGAAAATAATATAAAATGATGGATAATTGTTATGGTTACCACATAATTAAATACTTGTCCAAATGCTTCAGAATGAAGATTAAAGAGTAGATAGTCTATGTTGTTTTTTCTAAAAAAAAGTTTGATAAAGTATAAACGAAAAAAAGCGACAAATAATAGTGAGGCGGCATGAATACCTCCAGTATCAGAGAAAAAATCTAAGATTAAACCATAAAAAAAAGCAGCTGTTAAAAATATAAATCGATTTTTGGTTAATGGAAATAAGAAAATAAAAGAAATGTATAGATATGGGTTGATGTGTTGAGAAAAATTAATATTGTTCAACACTAATATTTGGAGGAAGAGGATGACTATTATCCATAAAAAAACACGAATTTTATTCATTGCTGGTTTTTTCAAGATTCATAAGTTGCTGTTTGTCAAAATCTTTAACAACATAAATATTTTTCAAGTTACTCATATCATTAAAGAGTTTAATATTTATGATTCTTTTTATACTGGCTTCATTAACAATATTATCAATACTTCCAATAGGTATTCCTTCTGGGAAAATTGAAGACATTCCTCCAGTTATAATTGTATCACCTACCTCCAGTTCTGCTTGTCTGGGGATATCTAATAATTGAGTACTATTATAATCTAAACCATCCCAAGTTAAAGTTCCAAAATAGTCGCTATTTTTGAGTTTCGCATTAATCTTACTGTTCTTATTTAATATTGATCTAACTCTAGAATAACGCTGCAGGACATTTTCTGTAATGCCAAGAATTCCCTTACTATTAATAACTCCCATCTCAGGAACAAGACTGTCTTTTTTTCCTAAATTAATAGTTAAAAAATTATAATTATTACGAAATTGATTTTTCTCTATTCTACCCTGAATGTATGAGTATCTTTGACGAAGATCTGTCTTTTCAAAAATTTTAGTGATGGGAGAGGTATCAATACCTTGAGACAATTTTTCGAGTTTGTTTCTTAATATTAAATTTTCGTTTAACAGTTCTTTATTTTCAGTATCAAGTTGAAAATAATCTCGGATTGAGTTAGTTTTACTGTAGAAATCTCCAGTTATAGAACTAGCAGAATTTATAAATTTACTTTTATGGAAGCTAAGGTTATTTATAATAAGTTGAAATGCAATAAGCTCAAGAAATAGAAAAAATAAAAAATATCGATACTTCTGAATAAAATAAATGAGTTGTTGCATAAGAAGTAGAGATGTCTTTGATTATTTCATTAAGACATTTTTATATTTATCTAGCTCTTTTAAAGCTATTCCAGTACCTCTTACTACTGCTCTTAAGGGGTCTTCAGCAATGTAAACAGGTAAATCTGTTTTTCTAGAAAGTCTTTTATCTAAACCTCTTAGCATAGAGCCACCACCTGCTAAATATATTCCTGTATTGTATATATCGGCAGCTAGTTCTGGAGGTGTTTTAGATAATGTTTCCATTACTGCGTCTTCAATTCTAAGAATTGATTTATCCAAAGCTTTTGCAATCTCTCTATGTGAGATTTGAACTTGTTTTGGCTTTCCGCTTAATAAATCTCTACCTTGAACCAGCATATCTTCTGGGGGGTTGTCAAGGTCTTCTGTAGCCGAACCAATATTTATTTTTACTTTTTCAGCGGTTCTTTCTCCTACATACAAATTATGTTGAGTTCGCATGTAATACATGATATCATTCGTAAATAAATCACCAGCAACTTTCACCGATTGATCACAGACTATCCCTGCAAGAGCTACTACTGCAATTTCTGTAGTTCCACCTCCGATATCAATAATCATATTACCTTTAGGTTCCATGATATCAATTCCAACACCAATAGCAGCTGCCATAGGTTCGTATATAAGGTAAATCTCCTTGGCATTCATATGTCTCGCTGAATCTTGAACAGCTCTTTTTTCAACTTCAGTAATTCCTGATGGAATACAAATAACCATTCTTAATGAAGGAGGGAAAAACTTTTTTCGAAAGGCAGGAATTTTTTTTACAAATTCCTTAATCATTTCTTCAGAGGCTTGAAAATCAGCAATTACTCCATCTTTTAGTGGGCGAATAGTTTTAATGTTTTCATGTGTTTTCCCTTGCATTAAATTAGCTTCTGTACCAGTAGCTATAATTCTTCCACTTACTCGATCTCTTGCAACTATAGACGGACTATCAACCACAACTTTTCCATTGTGGATAATAAGTGTATTTGCCGTTCCTAAGTCGATGGCAATGTCTTCAGTCATGAAATCAAAAAAGCCCATAAATATGATTAATTTTCTGTGTAAGAATGTCTAATTACAAATCTAGTAAAAATAAGCTAGTAATCAAGTTGAAATTTAATGTTTAAAATGTCTGGTTCCAGTCATGACCATTGATACATTATTTTCATTGCAATAATCAATGCTAAGTTGATCTTTGATAGATCCCCCGGGCTGAATTACATTCTTAATTCCTGCATTATTTGCAATTTCAACACAATCTGGAAAAGGGAAAAATGCATCACTGGCCATCGAAGCCCCATGTAAATTAAAACCAAAATTATTTGCCTTTTCAATGGCTTGATTTAAAGCATCAACTCTGCTTGTTTGACCTGTTCCACTGGCATATAATTGTTTGTTTTTAACTAGTACAATAGTATTTGATTTAGTATGCTTACATATTTTGGATGCAAATAATAGATCATCTAGTTCGTTTTCGGAAGGTTTACAATTTGTTGCATAGGATAAATCTTCCAAGCTGTCAGTTATGGTATCTCTATCTTGAACTAGTATACCGTTTAGTGAAGTTCTAACAATTTGATTAGGAAGCTCTACACTCTTTTGTATTAATAGAACACGATTTTTCTTTCCTTTTAAAATAGTTAGGGCATCCTCATCAAAAGAAGGAGCAATAACAACCTCACAAAATAATTTATGAATTTCGGTAGCAGTTATTATATCAATTTTAGTATTTGAGATGAGAACTCCTCCAAAAGCAGACACAGGGTCACCTGCTAGAGCATCTATGTATGCATTAGAAATAGTTTCTCGCTGTGCAAAACCACATGCGTTGTTATGTTTTAAAATAGCAAAAGTTGGAGATTCACCTATAAACTCTCCCATTAAATTTACTGCAGCATCAATATCTAAAAGATTGTTGTAACTTAATTCTTTTCCATGGACTTTTTCAAACATGGCATCCAAGTCTCCAAAGAAATATCCTTTTTGATGAGGGTTTTCTCCATAACGTAATGTTTTAGAAACTGTTTCACTAACTTTATATGCAATTTCATCTTCATTAAAATAATTAAAAATTGCGGTATCATAATGTGAAGATATATTGAATGATTTTGCAGCGAATTGTTTTCTTTCAGCTAAAGATGAAGCGCCATTATTGGCTTTGTAAAGTGTTAAAAATTCCTCATATTGATCCATCGAGGATATGGTAAACGTATCTTTGAAGTTTTTTGCAGAAGCTCTAATTAATGAGATGCCTCCAATATCTATTTTTTCAACAATGTCTTGTTCACTTGCGCCAGAGGCTACTGTTTTTTCAAAAGGATACAAATCAACAATAACAAGATCAATTTGTGGAATTTCGTATGCTTTCATTTCTGAAATATCTCCTTGATGATCTTGTCTGTTTAAAATACCTCCAAAAACTTTTGGATGTAATGTTTTTACTCTTCCACCAAGAATTGAGGGATAAGACGTAACATCTTCAACAGGTGTAACTGGAATTCCTAATTCTTTGATGAATTTTTCTGTTCCTCCAGTTGAGAAAATGGTAACATTATTTTTATGTAACTCTTCAACTATTGGCTTTAGGCCATTTTTGTGAAATACTGAAATTAATGCAGATTGGATAATTTTTAGATTGCTCATTTTGTGTGCTTAGTTAAGCACACAAATCTACTAAATGTGAATTGCTAAAACAATAGAAATTCATTTCAAATAAAGAAACTTATACTACAATTGTGAATAAAATTTTTTTTAGATTTTTGAAGTTTATATGTTTAAGAACTAGCAATCCAAATTCTCGTTGTTGTTGGAGTTTTAGTTTAGTACAAAGTGGCTACTTTTTTGCATATATACATTAATAATTCTTCATCTGCATTAGAGAATGGATTGGAAGTATGAGAATCAATGTCAATTTGGCCAATATTTTTATTTCTTAACATGATTGGTATTACTATTTCTGATTTTACTTTCCAACCACAAGAAATGTAATTAGTTTGTTCACTTACATCCTGAACAACAAAATTTTCATTAGTAATGGCAACTTGACCGCAAATTCCTTTTCCAAAAGGTATAATTGAATGTTCAGTTGGTTCTCCTGCAAATTCAGCTAATTTTAATTCTTCTTTGTCTCCGTTTTTAAAGTAGAACCCAACCCAATCATAATAAGGGACTTCATTCTTTAAGAAATCACAAATAATTTGTTGTTTTTCACTTGTAGATTTAGGTGATAAAATTACAGTATCCACAAAGTCTTTAATCTTGTTAGCGTTCATCATTATGAAAAATTTAAAAGATAAAATTAAAGTATTTTTTTAATTTTTTGTAGATAGTTCTATCCTTTCTTGAAATCGATAACAGAAACATTAATCTAGTATAATAAGTCTATTCTCATAAAAATTCATCTAGTTTTAAAAAAACTAAAATTAGTTTAACATATTTTTAAATAATTCTATTGTAAATTTGTAATAACAATGAATGCAACTATAAAGAAAATAAGCGCAACAATCCTATCACTTGTAGTGATGTTTTCATCTATGTCTTTTACAATAGATGAGCATTTCTGTGGAAGTAGGTTAATGGATGTGTCTTATTTTGGTAATGCTGATAACTGCGGCATGCAGAAAACTTGTGTTAACTCCAATAGTCCAATTATAAAAAACATTAATTGTTGTGAAGACCAAACCACATTTCATGAACCATTAATATTTAATATTGAAAAATCTATTAATGTTCAAAAGTTGGACTTCCAAGTAATTTATTGCAAAGGCTATTCTTATCAAGATTTTGACAAAAGTATTTTTAAAGAACTTGAGTATTACAAAGACCTTCCCTTCCCTTATTTAGATCTAGATATTCAGGTTTTATATCAGACTTTTTTAATTTAATTTTAAATAATAACACAGTATTATCATCTTTTTAGATGATCTATCGTCTAGTTATTATTAAAGTTAAATACAATTCAATGAAAAAAAATAGTTTCATTATCATATTTTTATTTTTACCGATTTTTTTGTTCTCACAAGAGACATTAACAGGTATGATTATGGATAAAAATAATCCAAAAGATAATCTAGGGGTCTTTGGAGCTAATCTTTACTGGTTGAATACCTCTGTTGGAGTCACAACTAATGAAAAAGGATGGTTTACAATTCCCTATAAAAAAAGTTATAAGAAGCTTGTAGTTAGTTATGTAGGCTACAAAACAGATACACTAAATATTACTGATTTATCTCCAATCCATCATTTTATAAGCCCAGAAAATGAGTTAGATGAAATAAGTGTAAAAAGTAAAAAGAAAGCTACACAAAGATCCTTTGTTCAAACACAAAATGTTTTTACGGTAAATAGTGATGAATTACTAAAGGCAGCCTGCTGTAATTTAGCAGAAAGTTTTGAGACCAATCCTTCTATAGATGTCAATTTTTCTGATGCTTTAACTGGAACGCGTCAAATTCAAATGCTAGGTTTAAAAAGTCCTTATTTGCTCATTACTCAAGAGAATATTCCTTCAATTCGCGGTGCTGCACAAGTTTTTGGACTCACATTTACACCAGGAACTTGGGTAGAAAGTATACAAATAACTAAAGGTGCAGGTAGTGTAATAAACGGTTATGAGAGTATCTCTGGACAAATTAATGCAGAATTAGTAAAACCACTAACGGATAAAAGATTTTTTTTAAATGCTTATGGATCTTTAGGGGGTAGATTAGAATTAAATACACATTTTAATCATAAAATATCTGAAAAGTGGCAAACAGGAGTTTATATTCATGGTGATTATAGAGGGGAAAAGTTTGATAGAAATAAAGATGGGTTTTTAGACAATCCGCTTACAAATCAAATTAATGTAATGAATAGGTGGCAATATTTAGATGCAGAAAAAGGCTGGGTAAGCTTTATTAATGTTCGTTATATGAATGATGCAAAACAAACAGGAGAAATTAATTTTAATCCTACTATGGATAAAGGAGGAACTAATATCTGGGGTGGGGAAATCGATACAAAACGTTTTGAATCTTCTTTAAAGTTAGGATATGTTTTTCCTGAGCTTCCTTTTCAAAGTTTTGGATTTCAATTTGCGTATAGTAATCACGAGCAAGATTCTTATTTTGGTTTAAAAACCTATGATATTCAACATCAAAGTATTTATTCTAATTTATTGTTTAATTCAATAATAGGAGATACTAGAAATAAATTTACTACGGGATTAAATTTCACTTATGATGCTTATGATGAGTTTGTAAATGTGATAAATTTCTCTAGAAATGAAAATTCTTTTGGAGGTTTTTTCGAATATGCTTATGATAATTTAGATAACTTTAGTCTTACAGCTGGTATGAGAATAGATACCCATAACTTATTAGGAACTTTTGTAACACCTAGGGTTCATCTAAGATTTGTTCCTTGGGAAAAAGGAGTGTTAAGAGCATCCATTGGTCAGGGTAGAAAAAGCGCAAATATATTTGCAGAAAACCAACAACTATTTGCAAGTAGTAGACAGATTGATATTCAATCTTCTGGAGGTAAAATTTATGGGTTAGATCCAGAGGTTGCATGGAATTATGGGGTATCATATTTACAAGGATTTAATCTTTTTGATAAAAAAGGAGATATTTCATTAGACTTCTATAGGACTCATTTTCAAAACCAAGTTGTAGTAGATTGGGAAAATGCACAAAGAATTTCCTTTTATAATTTAGAAGGTGATAGTTATGCAAATAGTTTTCAGACTGAAATTAATTATTTTATTAATGATTACTTAAACCTTCGTTTGGCCTATAAATATTATGGTATTCAAACGGATTACACTTCAGGTAAATTATCAAAACCTTTGACACCAAATCATCGTTTTTTTGCAAATATTTCATACGAGACCAAGCAATTAAAATTAAATAATCAATGGAAATTTGATATGACTTTTAATCTTATCGGAGAACAACGATTACCAAACACACTAATGAACCCCACACAATATCAATTAGAAGAGTATTCTAATTCTTATAATTTACTTAACTCACAGATAACTAAAGTATTCTCAAAAAAGTTTGAGCTGTATGTTGGAGTTGAGAATTTAACAAATTTGAGACAAAAAAATCCTATTTTAGCAGCTGATAATCCTTTTGGTGAAAATTTTGATACAACAATTATTTATGCACCAATATTCGGAAGAATGTTTTATAGTGGTTTACGATTTAAAATAGATTAAAATGAAAAAAATAATCCTTATAGTTTGCTTATTGTTGATAGGATTTTCTGCAGAAGCACAAAAGAAAAAAAAGAATTCAAAAATTGCAATTGAAGTTGACGGAGTCTGTATGATGTGTAAAAAACGTATAGAAAAAGCGGCATTAAATACCAAAGGAGTAAAATTTGCCTCATGGGATCTTAAAACCCATCAGCTTTCTCTTATCGTAGATGAAAATAAAACAGGTGTAAAGACTATTCAAAAAAATATTCTTGCTGTTGGCCATGATACCAAAGGTGTAAAAGCATTAGATCACGCCTACAATGCTAATCCAGCGTGTTGTAAATATAGAGACAAGAAAGTTGTTGAATCTCATAAAAATTAAAATCATTGATTAAAGATTTTTTTAAGTTCATTTTTATGATTGCTATTAGTTTTCTGTTTTCTTGTCAGAAAACAGGACTAACAGCAAATCAAATACTTAAAAAGTCTTTAAAAGCTCATGGAGGTTTAGAGCTCTGGCAGAAAATTGACACACTCTCCTTTACGAAGAGAACCATCTTATACAATCAAGATGGGGTTAAAGAGAAAGAAATTATTCAACATCAATCATTTTATGGAGGTATTCCATTACATGGAAAAATATCTTCACTAGGAACTGAAAAGTCTAGTATATCAGTCATAAATGGTGTCTATACCAATAGCATTCGAGATTCTCTGATTCCAATAACAGATCATGAAATTAAAGCTATTAATAATTCTTTTAAATCAGCATATTATGTCATAAGCCAACCTTTTAATTTAAAGGAAAGTGATGCATTACTTGTTTATAAAAAAGACACTATTTTAAATGGTGAAAAAACATTTGTAGTGGACGTTTCTTACAGAGAAGATGAAAATACTGAAAGACCAGATCAATGGACTTATTTTTTTAACGCCAAGACATTTTTAGTCGTAGCAGCAAAAGTTTTTCATTCACCTACAATAAGCTTTATTAAAAATACAAAATTTAACATTAAAACACCTTTTGTTTTTAATTCAGAAAGAGTAAGTGTTTTTATGAATAAGGATGGTTCAGAAGATTATACAAGAGCAGCTTATTTTTATTCAAATTATAAAGTTGTTTTAAAGAAATAAAACAACAAATCCCAACCTAAAAGATTGGGATTTGTTGTTAACTGAATAATGTAATCTTACATCATTCCTGGCATTCCTCCACCCATTGGTGGCATTCCAGCACCAGCAGGAGCCTCTTCTTTAATGTCTATTAATGCACATTCTGTAGTTAGGATCATCCCTGAAACGGAAGCAGCATTTTCTAATGCAACACGTGTTACTTTTTTAGGATCTATAATACCTGCCTCTAACATATCTACATAGGTTTCAGACTTTGCATCATACCCAAAATTTTTCTTTCCTTCTAAGACTTTATTGATAACAACAGAACCTTCACCACCTGCATTTTCAACAATAGTTCTTAAAGGAGATTCAATCGCTTTATTCACAATTTGAACTCCTGTTGTTTCATCTAAGTTGTCTGTTTCAATTTTTTCAAGTGTTTTTTTAGTTCTCACTAGAGCTACACCACCACCAGCAACAATACCTTCTTCAACTGCTGCTCTTGTAGCATGAAGTGCATCATCTACTCTGTCTTTCTTTTCTTTCATTTCAACTTCTGAGGCTGCTCCTACATACAGAACAGCAACTCCTCCAGCCAATTTAGCTAAACGTTCTTGAAGTTTTTCTTTATCGTAATCAGAGGTTGTAGTTTCTATTTGTGCTTTTATTTGGTTCACTCTAGCTTTGATTGCCTCGGCATCTCCATTTCCATTTACAATTGTAGTGTTGTCTTTATCTATTGTAATTGTTTCAGCAGTACCTAATAAGTCTAAAGTTGCATTTTCTAGAGAAAAACCTCTTTCTTCTGAAATCACTGTTCCGCCAGTTAAAATTGCGATATCTTCTAGCATTGCTTTTCTTCGATCTCCAAATCCAGGAGCTTTCACAGCAGCAATTTTTAAACCTCCTCTTAGTTTGTTTACAACTAAAGTAGCTAGGGCTTGTCCATCTACATCTTCAGCAATTATTAACAAAGGCCTACTTGATTGGGCTACCGGTTCTAATATTGGAAGAATTTCATTGAGATTAGAGATCTTTTTATCAAATAATAAAATGTATGGGTTTTCAAGATCAGCAATCATTTTATCTGCATCAGTAACAAAATAAGGAGATAAATATCCTCGGTCAAACTGCATACCCTCCACAACGTCAACATAAGTTTCCATTCCTTTAGCTTCTTCAACAGTAATAACGCCTTCTTTACCAACTTTTTCAAATGCAGTAGCTATAAGATCTCCAATGGTATTGTCATTATTAGCAGAAATTGCAGCAACTTGTTTTATTTTTTCAGAAGAGTTTCCAACTTTCTGTGCTTGTTTTTCTAAGTCAATTATAATGGCTTGAACGGCCTTGTCAATTCCTCTTTTTAAATCCATTGGATTGGCTCCTGCTGCAACATTTTTTATACCTTCTTTAACTATTGCTTGAGCTAGTACAGTAGCTGTAGTGGTTCCATCTCCGGCTAAATCATTAGTTTTCGAAGCTACTTCTTTTACCATTTGAGCTCCCATATTCTCTAACTCATCTTCTAACTCTACTTCTTTTGCCACTGAAACACCGTCTTTGGTTACGTTAGGAGAGCCAAATGATTTTGAAATAATTACGTTACGCCCTTTTGGACCTAAAGTTACTTTTACTGCATTTGCAAGCGCATCTACACCTCTTTTGAGGCCATCTCTTGCATCACTATCAAATTTTATATCTTTTGCCATTTTGATTTATTTTTGTAAAAATTATACAATTGCTAAGATGTCACTTTCGCGCATCATTAAATAGTCTTTTCCTTCAAGTTTTAATTCTGTTCCACCGTATTTTCCATATAAGACTGTATCACCTACCTTTACGGTTAAAGGTTCGTCTTTTTTCCCATTTCCAACAGCAACAACAGTTCCTTTTTGTGGTTTTTCCTTTGCATTATCCGGTATAATTATCCCGGAGGCAGTTTTGGTTTCTGCAGCAGCAGGTTCTACGAGAACTCTATCTGCTAGAGGTTGAATATTTAATCCCATTGATATATTTTTAATTTGTATAAAATTGTTCAGAAATTATGCCACTTCTTAAGAACTGCCATTTTTTCAATATAGCTATTAAATTTGAATTTTAGAGTTAAAAAAAATGCCAACGTGTCATTTCGCTGGCATTATATATGTTTTTAAAAACTAATCTTATAGTGAATCATTGGAAGACGGTAAAGGAGAATCGTTAGTCTTTGGGGTTGTTCTAACGTCTTCTAATGAGTTGTCTAATTTAATGTCTGAAGATCCATTTCTTTCTATAGAAAAGTTTGATAGTAAAATTAAGGCGAACATAGCAATTGCTAAGGTCCAAGTTGTTCTGTCTAGGAAGTTATTCGTGTTTTGAACTCCTCCGAGGGATTGTGCTCCACCTCCACCAAATGAAGAGGATAGTCCTCCACCTTTTGGGTTTTGAACCATTACTATTAAGATTAAAATAACAGCAACAAGCAGTATCACAGCTAAGAATAGGTTATAACTCATGATTTTATATTTTGTAAAGTTTTGATTTTTTTTATTTGGTCTGCAAAGAAACCACTTTTTTCTGGATATTTCAAACTTAAAATATCATATGCTTTTATAGCACTTGAAAACTTTTTTTGTTCAAGATAAACTTTTGCTAAAGTTTCTGTCATTAAGAAATTTTCAGGTCTAGTCTGAGGAACAGTTATTATTGTATCCTCGTCTTTTTTTATGGATGAAATTTTAGGATTATTTTCAATAAATCGATTGATTAGAAATTCTTTATCAACATCTTTCGTATTTGTAGTTGATTTTTTTCTTGAGATTGGTTGTTGGGTAGAAATTTTCAACCATTCTTGAAAAGAATGCGTTTCATTTTCAGAAAAATGAATTGGTTTGCCTATGGATAATTCTTCCTCAATATTTGAACTAATTTCATGATGATCAAAAACCTCTTGTTGTGCAATTTTTTTACTTATTTGTTTATGAATATTTGAATTTTCTCTGAATGATGAAGAGGTAATAAAATCAAATAAAACACTTCTATCTGAGGTATAAGCTGCTGTGATTTTAAGTTCATTATTGTATTTAAAACTTTCTTGGTTTTTTAAGCCTTTTAGATAAAGTGCTCTTGCAGATTGAAAATAAGGGTAATCTCCAATGATGTTTTTTAATTCAATAGTCTGTTCATCTCTAAGAAGATTAGGGTCAGATAGTAGGTTTTTGTAAATTTCTATATTCATTACCAGTTTCCTAATGAGGCATTAAAAATATCTTGAATGATACGTTCCAAAATTTCATCAAGAGCTCCATCTAAAACTCCACCAGTTAACTGAGCATTAGCATCAAAATCTGAATAAAAAGAAAACTGCTTTTCAAAATCATCTTCTTCCTTTAATCGATTATAAAAACGAACATTTACAGTGATTGTTAGTCTATTTTGTGCAGCAGTTTGTTGAGATGTTGCACTCATTGGATTGATTCGATATCCTGTAATTTCTCCCTCAAAACGCAAGTCTCCTCCGGAGTTTGTGAGGTCTAAATTTGTTTGCCTTAAAAACAAATCTTGCATATCTTGAGTAAAGCGTTGGCTCAATTGTGGTTCAATTAAAGATGCTTGATTTGGAAAAAAATCGACTTGAATCGTTTTTGCATCACCTGTAGACCCTCCATTAAACTTATAAATCCCACAATTAGAAAAAAGTGTAATTGAAGTCAGGAATAAAAAAAGGTAGATTGTTTTTTTCATAAGTAATTCAAATGTACAATATAATTACAAATCATATTGTTTGATTTTTCTATATAAAGTTCGTTCAGAAATGCCCAATTCTTTTGCTGCTAACTTTCTTTTGTTATTGTTTTTTTCTAAAGATCTTCTAATCATTTCAACTTCTTTTTCTTGAAGTGATAAATTTTCAGATTCTTCAATATCTTCAGCAAAATCATATGTACTTTCGGTGCTTGTATGCTGAGGTAAATTAACTACCTCTACTTGATAAGGATCTTGCTCTTTTTCTTGATATATTTTTTCAATTAACTGATGATTTTCTTCTTGAACTTTTTCGGAGTTGCCACTTCGCATTAAATCTAATGTTAATTTTTTTAAATCATTAATATCATTTCTCATATCAAAAAGCACCTTGTACATGATGTCTCTTTCTGTTGAAAAATCATTTGCTGAGGAATTTCCTCCAACAAGTGCAGGTAGATTTTCTTTGTTGTTAGGAAGGTAATGAATCATCTTATCTGCACTAATTAACCTTTTTTCTTCTACTACAGATATTTGTTCTGCAATGTTTCGTAGCTGACGAATATTACCTGGAAAATGATAGTTTAAAAGAAGGCTAGTAGCTTTTTCATCTAGTCTAACTGTAGGCATTCTATACTTTTGAGCAAAATCTGATGCAAACTTTCTAAATAACAAGTGAATGTCTTCTTTTCGGTCTCTTAGTGAGGGTAAGTGAATCTCAATTGTGCTAAGCCTGTAGTAAAGATCTTCTCTAAATTTTTGTTTTTCAATAGCTTGTTGCATATTTAAATTAGTTGCAGCAACAATTCTTACATTGGTTTTTTGAACCTGAGAAGCTCCAACTTTTATAAATTCACCATTTTCTAAAACACGCAACAATCTAACTTGAGTTGTTAAGGGTAATTCTCCAACCTCATCTAAAAAAATTGTTCCACCATCTGCTACTTCAAAATATCCTTTACGAGATGTTGTAGCACCTGTAAATGCACCTTTTTCATGGCCAAAAAGTTCACTATCAATAGTTCCTTCAGGGATTGCACCGCAATTTACAGCGATGTATTTGGCATGCTTTCTGTGTGATAATTGATGAATTATTTTTGGAATACTTTCTTTACCAACACCACTTTCACCAGTAACAAGAACTGAGATGTCTGTAGGGGAAACTCGAACAGCTTTTTCAAGTGCTCTTGTGAGTTGAACATCGTTTCCAATAATTCCGAATCGTTGTTTTACTGTTTGTAAGTTTTCCATATTATTTTAGTTATTATCTGAAAATCCAACTGCGACACCTTTGAGAGTCGCTGAGGTACAATCCTCAACTTTAACATTAACAAAATCACCCAATTGATAGTGTTCTTTAGGAAAAACAATAACTGTGTTTTGTGTATTTCTACCTTTCCATTGATTTGGATCTTTTTTGGAGGTTCCTTCAATTAATACTTCTTCAACTTTACCGAGGTGTTGTTTAGTCCTATATAGACTATGAACTTGTTGAAGGTCAATAATTTCCTGTAAACGCCTTTTTTTTATGTGATGAGGTACATCATCTGGCATTTTTTTAGCAGCGAGAGTTCCTGGCCTTTCAGAGTATGCAAACATAAAACCAAAATCATATTTAACATACTCCATTAAATCTAGTGTGTCTTTGTGATCTTCCTCTGTTTCTCCACAAAAACCAACAATCATATCTTGAGAAAGTGACATTTCTGGAATAATTCTAAAGATATTATCTACTAATTCTTTGTACTCCTCTCGGGTATGTTGTCTATTCATTGCTTTGAGCATTTTATTGCTGCCACTTTGAACAGGAAGGTGAATATATTTGCAAATGTTTTTATGTTTAGCCATAATATGAATTACATCTAAACTCATATCTTGAGGGTTAGAAGTTGAAAAACGAAAACGTGTTTTTGGAAATTCTACAGCACACATGTCTAAAAGTTGAGCAAAGTCTACAGCAGAAGCTTGAGCAATCTCAGAGGCTTTTTTAAAATCTTTTTTTAAGCCTCCACCAAACCATAAATAGCTATCTACATTTTGACCAAGTAAGGTTATTTCTTTGAAATTTTTATCAACCATTTCTTGAATCTCTAAAATTATACTTTTAGGATCTCGACTTCTTTCTCTACCCCTAGTAAAAGGAACGACACAAAAAGTACACATATTGTCACAGCCTCTAGTAATAGATACAAATGCAGAAACTCCATTAGAATTTAATCGAACAGGTGAAACATTTCCATAGGTCTCATCTTTAGACAGTATAACATTTATAGCATCTCTACCTTCATTAACTTCAGTCAATAGATTTGGAAGATCTCTGTAGGCATCAGGTCCAACAACTAAATCAACTATCTTCTCTTCTTCTAAAAACTTTTCTTTTAGACGTTCTGCCATACAGCCTAAAACACCAACTTTCATGGTTGGATTTACTTTTTTTACAGCATTATATTTCTGCAGTCTTTTTCTGACAGTAGTTTCGGCTTTTTCTCTAATAGAGCAGGTGTTTACTAAAACTAAATCTGCCTCCTCTAATATTTGAGTAGTGTTATATCCTTCTTTGTCAAGAATTGATGCAACAATCTCACTATCATTCATGTTCATTTGACACCCATAACTTTCTATAAAGAGTTTTTTTGTGTTTTCTGCTTTATTTTCAGTGTATAGGGCCTTGCCCTGTATCTTTTCGTCTATTATTTTTTCTGTATGCTTCATCTTGTCAATTGGCTACAAAGATACAACCAAAATAGAAAAAATATGACATATTGTCATAATAAATTAATCTAAATTCCTGTTAAAATCTGTGTAGATTTATTAGAAAAATCAAAATATAAAAAAAAACTCTCTACTTTTGCAAACCTAAAACCGCTCACCTAGAAGATGATTTAGGTGTAATTTATATCACATATGGCAAAAAATTTAGTAATTGTAGAGTCACCAGCGAAGGCAAAAACTATTGAGAAATTTTTAGGTAAAGATTTTCAGGTAGAATCAAGTTATGGTCACATTGCAGATTTACCATCTAAAGAATTAGGGATAGATGTTGATGGAGATTTTAGTCCTAAATATATCATATCAGAGGATAAGAAACCAGTTGTAAAAAAATTAAAAGCCCTAGCTAAAAAAGCAGATGTAGTCTGGTTAGCCAGTGATGAAGATAGAGAAGGAGAAGCAATTGCTTGGCATTTGAAAGAGCAGTTAAAATTAAAAGATGAAAATACAAAACGGATTGTTTTTCACGAGATTACTAAAAAAGCAATACTTAAAGCTGTAGACCATCCTAGAGATATTGATTATAACATGGTCAATGCTCAACAAGCTAGACGGGTCTTAGATAGACTGGTAGGGTATGAATTATCTCCAGTTTTGTGGAGAAAAGTTAAAGGAGGTTTATCTGCAGGTAGGGTTCAGTCTGTAGCCGTTAGGTTAATTGTCGAAAAAGAAAGAAGTATTCAGCAATTTAAAGCTGATACTCATTATAAAGTTGTTGCTCAGTTTTTTAATACTGATGGTAAATCATTCAAAGCGATCATTCCAAAGAATTTTGAATCAAAAATAGCTGCAGAAGAATTTTTGCAATCATGCTCTTCATCAGAGTTTTCAATTTCTGATTTGCAAAAAAAACCAGCTAAAAAGTCTCCAGCTGCCCCTTTTACAACATCTACCTTACAGCAAGAAGCATCAAGAAAACTAGGATATCCAGTTGGAAAAACTATGCAAGTTGCTCAGCGCTTGTACGAAGCAGGTCTAATAACCTACATGAGAACTGATAGTGTAAACTTATCTGTAGATGCTAGGGATGCAGCAGAAGAGGAAATTACAAACTTTTATGGAAAAGAATACAGCAAACAGCGCGTATTTAAGTCCAAGTCTAAAGGAGCTCAAGAAGCACATGAAGCGATTAGACCAACAAATATGAAATTACATTCCATAGACAAAGAGTATGATCAAAATAGATTATATGATTTAATTTGGAAGAGAACACTAGCTTCCCAAATGAGTGAAGCACTTCTAGAACGTACAAATGTTAAAATTGAGAATTCAGAAAATGATAAAATTTTCACTGCTAATGGTGAAATGATAAAATTTGATGGTTTTTTAAAGGTATACTTAGAAGGAAACGATAATGAAGATGAAGAAAAAGCCGGAATGCTACCTAATTTAAAAATTGGAGAACATCTAGGGTATAACTTCATTCATGCCACCCAGCGTTTTACAAGTCCACCCTACAGGTTTACTGAAGCATCTTTAGTTAAAAAATTAGAAGAATTAGGTATTGGAAGGCCTTCAACTTATGCCCCTACAATTTCAACAGTTCAAAGAAGAGGTTATGTAGAAAAAGGACAAAATGAAGGGATAGAAAGAGCATACGAACAAATTATTTTGTCGGATAAAGTATTGAAAACTCAAATATTGACTGAGAAAACAGGAGCTAATAAAAATAAATTAACACCTACTGATATTGGTAATATTGTAAATGACTTTTTAGTATCAAATTTTTCTAACATTTTAGATTTTGGATTTACTGCTAAGGTAGAGTCTTCATTTGATGACATTTCTGATGGCGATGAAAATTGGACAAAAATGATCAAAAATTTCTATTCAAAATTTCACAATAATGTTGAAGATGTGAAGAAAAATGCTGTAAGAGAAAGTGGAGAACGGGTTTTAGGAAACCATCCAGAATCAGGTAAAACTGTTTTGGTTCGTCTTGGTAAATTTGGGCCAATAGCTCAAATTGGAGCTCCAGAAGATGAAGAAAAACAATTTGCAAGTTTAAACAAAGACCAAAATTTAGGAACAATAACTATCGAAGAAGCCCTTGAATTATTTTTATTGCCAAAAACTATTGGTAATTATGAAGATAACGAGGTAGTGGTTTCAAATGGACGATTTGGACCATACATTCGTTTTGATAAAATGTTTGTTTCATTAGATAAAGGAGAAGATCCTATGTCTGTTAATTTAGAGCGGGCAATACATTTGATAGAAAATAAGCGAAAATTAGATGCTCCAGTAGGTTACCATGACGAATTACCTATTCAGAAAGGTGTTGGACGATTCGGTCCCTTTCTTAAATGGAATTCAATGTTTATTAATGTTAATAAAAGGTATGATTTTGAGAATCTCTCACCATCAGACATGAAAGAATTAATTGAAGAAAAGATTCAGAAAGAAAAAGATAAATTAATTCAGAATTGGGAAGATGTTGGTATTAGGATAGAAAAAGCACGATGGGGTAGATTTCATGTTTTAAAGGGTAAAATAAAAATTGAGCTTCCTAAAACTACTAAAATTGAGAAAATCACAAAAGAAGAGGCTGTTAAAATGATTGAATCTAAAGCGCCCAAAAAAAAGCCATCAAAAAAGAAATCTCCAAAAAAGAAGTCTGTTAAAAAGAAATAAAAATCATTATCTTGCAGAGAGATATATACATTCAGATGAATACTGATTTTTTAGCTCCTATTCATGATGCTTTAGAAGCATCCCTTGATACGTCAATGCCTGGATCTATAGGTAATGCCATACAAATACATACCGAAAATAATGGCTTTCCAGATCTTAATACTGTAGAAGTAGCCATCTTAGGTGTAGATGAAGATAGAAATACAGATGGTAATTTTGGATCAGGTAAAGATCTACATCATATAAGAAGTCATTTTTACAAATTATTCCCTGGTAAATGGAATGTCTCAATCGCAGATTTAGGAAATATAAAAAAAGGGGATTTGCCCTCAGATACACATTTTGCAACTACAGAGGTAATTAAGGATTTGATAAAAATGAATATCATTCCAATTATTATAGGAGGTGGCCAAGATATTACCTTTTCAAATTATAAGGCTTATGATCAGTTAGAACAAACGGTTAATTTAGTTGTGGTTGACAGTAAATTTGATTTAGGTAGTTTGGATGATAAATTATCCTCAAAATCCTATCTCAGTAAGATAATTATGGAGGTTCCTACAAACCTTTTCAATTTTAGTAATATTGGATATCAAACCTATTTAAATCCCCAAGAAGAAATTAAATTAATTCAAGGTTTAAATTTCGATACCTACAGACTGGCTGAGGCAAAAGAATTAGAAACTTTAGAGCCGGTTCTTAGAGATGCTGATATTGTTAGTATAGATATTGGATCTGTAAGGCAAAGCGATGCTCCGGCAAATAAAAATGCTTCACCTAATGGGTTTTATGGCGACGAAATTTGTGGAATTGCAAGATATGCCGGTATAAGTGATAAAGTTTCATCCTTTGGTATATATGAATACAATTCAGCATTTGATAATCATAATTTAACAGCTCATTTAATAGCTCAAATAATTTGGTGTTTTATTGAAGGCTTCAGTTCTAGAGTAAAGGATTATCCTTTTGCCACAAAAGAAGATTACCAAAAGTTTACAGTCATGTTAGAAAATGATGATCCAATTAATTTTTACAAGAGTAATAAAACAGGGAGATGGTGGATGGAGATTAATCTAATACAACATAATAAATATAAAAGGCATGCGTTAATACCATGTACCTATCAAGATTACATAGAAACAACAAATCAATTAATACCAGAACGTTGGTTCAAAGCACAGAGTAAAATGATTTAAATCAGAGAGGTTAATAATTTTACGTTAAAATACAAACATTACATTGTATTTGTTTAAAAAAAATTATAGGTTTACGAACTTTTCCAGGAAAGATTAAAAAAATATGAAGAAATTAATATTATATGTATTTATTATTCCCTTGTTATTTGGATGTGGGTCTAATGATAGAGGCGAATTAGTTGGAGTAAAATCTAATGTGAAGTGGTTTGCAGAAAAACCATTTGGAATGGTTTCAATTCCAGCAGGTTCCTTTACAATGGGTAAGCAGGATGAGGATATTACTGGAACAATGACAGCCCCACCGAGAACGGTAAGTTTGAGTTCTTTCTATATGGATGAAACTGAGATTTCTAATTCTGAATACAAACAATTTGTGAATTGGGTTAAAGACTCAATAGTCAGAACCGAACTGGCTTCCATGGCAGACTTTGTGTCTGGTGGTACTTTAACAGATGAAACTGGTGCAGCTCTTGAAGGTGGTATTTATGATTTTGCCTACGCAGTAGCTGACACTACTGATCAAACAGCCTACCAAAAATATATGTTTGAGAATTACTATGAACTAGATACTCTTTACACAAAACCATTGAACAAAGACGAAGATATAATATGGGATACGAGTGAATATCCAGATGTTTATTATGCTGAAGTGATGGACTCACTCTACATTAAAAAAGAAGATTCTAGAGATGGAGTGAGAACTTTCAATACAAAAAAACTAAAATATAATTATTCTTGGTATGATGTCAATTCTGCTGTAGCTAAACCTAATGAACGAAAAAGCTTTTTAGTAAATGAGACCGTGAGTGTATATCCAGATACTACGGTTTGGATCAAAGATTTTAATTATTCTTACAATGATCCTATGCATCAAGATTATTTTTACCATCCAGCCTATCAAGACTATCCAGTTGTGGGAGTAAATTGGTATCAAGCCCAAGCTTTTTGTAATTGGAGAACAAAAAATAAGAGCGATAATATGCGTAATAAGAAAAATTCTATTGCTAATTCTAGTTTTAGACTTCCAACTGAAGCAGAGTGGGAATATGCAGCCAGAGGAGGTTTAGAATTCTCTAAATATCCATGGGGTGGGCCAAATATCACTAGTGATCGTGGCTGTTTTTTAGCAAATTTCAAACCAGTTAGAGGTAATTATGCTGTGGACGGTGCGCTTTATACTGTTGAAGTTCAGTCGTTTAATGCAAATGATTACGGGTTATACAACATGGCAGGTAATGTTTCTGAATGGACAAATTCATCATACAATCCAAATTCTTATTACATGGGTTCTACTATGAATGCTAATGTAGAAGATAGAGCTAACAATAGAAAAATAACAAGAGGAGGTTCCTGGAAAGATGTTGCTTATTTTCTGGAGGTAAGCACCAGAGATTTTGAATACGGAGACACAGCCAGAAGTTACATTGGTTTTAGAACTGTACAAAGTAAACTAGGAGCAAACAATCAAGCAAACAACTAATAAAAAAACAAATAAATAAATTATGGCACAATCAAAATCAACTAAGAAACTTTTTAATATGGCTTACGGTATCGGAGCCGCTATTGTGATATTAGGAGCTTTATTTAAAATTCAACACTTTTCAATTGGCCCTATAAGTGGGGGGATTATGTTAACTATCGGTATGGCTGTTGAAGCGGCGGTATTTTTTGTATCAGCATTTGAGCCTGTTGAAGAAGATTTAGATTGGACTAAAGTATATCCAGAGCTTGGAGATGTAGAAGGTGAAGGAGTAGGAGTAAACGGGATGTTATCTCAAAAACTAGACAACCTTTTACAAGAAGCTAAAGTAGATACAGATTTAATGACAAACTTAGGAAATAGTATTAAAAGTTTTCATACAGCTGCAGAAGGGTTAAGTGTTGCCTCTGAGTCAATATCCTCTACTGCAAAATATAATGAACAAGTAGAACTAGCAGCCACACAAATGGAGTCTTTGAATGGATTGTATCAAGTTCAAATGGAAAATTCCAATAAACAAGCAGAGTTAAACAACGCTATGGTTGAAAATTCTGAACGACTAAAAGAACAAATGGAATCATTGGCAAGTAATTTATCGTCTCTAAACGGAGTGTATGGTGGAATGCTTTCTGCAATGTCTACCAAATAATTAGTTCATCTTTAACTTAAAACCTAATTCACATGGCAGGAGGAAAATTATCCCCAAGGCAAAAGATGATTAACTTAATGTATCTAATTTTCATTGCAATGTTGGCAATGCAAATGGATAAAAAGGTATTGTCATCGTTTGGCTTTATGAAAGAAAAAATTGAAGATGCAAATGTTGCTTCTTCCACGAATATTGACAATATATTATCAAGTTTAAATACAAAGGCAACTGATCAACCAGATAAGTTTGCAGACTTAAATAAAAAAGCACAAGAAATTAATAAACTCTCAGAAGATTTATATGCTTACATGGGTGCTTTAAAAGACTCTATCCTATCGGATACAGACGAAGAAGACAAAACCAATTATGAGTCTATGAGCAGTGGAGATAGACTTGATGAAATGTTTTTTAAAGGGGAAGGCCTAACCCCCCAAGGTGAAGAATTTGTGGGTAGTATCAATTCCTACAGAGAAAAATTATTGTCTATCCTTGGAACTGAAGCAAATCCAGATTTGATTAGAAATATTAAAAAACGATTCAATACAGACCCTGAGCCAGCAAGAGAGGAAGATTCTCCAGAAATTCCTTGGATAAAAAGTAGATATGAGGGAATGCCAATGATTACCTCATTAGCAAATATGACTCAGATTCAGGGAGATGTAAAAAATACTGAAGCTGAGATATACACCAATCTTTTAGGAGGTCAATTAGAATCAGAAGTTTCTTTAACAAATTATGAGGGTATTGTAGCACTTGAAAAAACAGCCTACTTTGCTGGTGAGCGAGTTGAAGGTAAAGTTGTTTTAGGACGATATGATGCTACCTTAGTGCCAACTGAAGTTATTTTAAATGGTAGAAATGTAACGGATAAGGTTGAAGAAGGTCAGGTTAAAATTGATATTCCTGCTGGAAATGTAGGAACCAATAATATTAAAGGAACCATTACGTTCATGCAAGATGGTGAACCAGTTCCTGTTCCTTTTGCAAGTGAATATTCTGTAATTGCATTGCCTAGTGAAGCCGTAATTTCAGCGGATAAAATGAATGTAGTTTATAGAGGTCTAGACAACCCAATATCTATATCTGTTCCTGGTGTTGGAGATAAGGATATTTCATCTAGTGTTCCAGGCAATAACAAACTCAAAAGAACTGGTTTAGGGAAATACATTTTAAACCCTGGTAGTGGAAAAGAAGTTAAAATTAATGTATCGGCTAAATTAAGTAATGGAAAAGTTATCAATACACCAAAAACATTTAGAATCAAAGACATACCTGCAGCAGCTGGTACTGTAAGAGGAGAATTTGGTGTGGTACCAATGCCAAAATCTAGTCTTGGAAATACACCAATTGCCGCTGAGTTACCAGATTTTGTCTTTGACTTACAGTTGGTTGTTCAAGAATTTACAATTAAAGTACCAGGACAGTTAGCTGTAAAGGTAAAAGGAAATAAGCTTAGTGCTAAAGCTAAGAAAGCTTTAGCTAAAGCAAGAAGAGGAGATTTAATTACTATTTTTGATATCAAAGCCATTGAAAAAGAAAAAGGTACTCGTATCAAGAAGGTATTACCTGTGAGTATACAGATTACAAATTAGAAGAATTAAATATTATAGTATGATTAGGAAGCGTTTTTATACAGTTGTTATTTCATTATTAGCTACAAGCTATGTATGTGCTCAGGCCAATATTTTAAATGCGACTAAGGTAGAAGAAATAGGAAAACAAACCGATGCCAGAATTGCCGCAGATAATGATAAACCGTTAGCTTATGGTTTTATCGATGAACGCGATATTCTTTGGTCTAAAGTTGTATGGGAATTTGTTGATTTAAATCAAAAGATTAATCTTCCTTATTATTTTCCTATAGATACTTCTAATATGTCTAATGACAGACGTTCATTATTCGATACACTTATGAGAGGTATTAAAAATGGATCCATAAAAAATGTATATTCAGATTCCTTTTTTACTTCAAAAATTACTGGTGCAGAAATTGATGAAAAATTAGTAAATGTTAGACTAAACGGTGATTATTCTGATACTTTTAGAATTAAAACTCAAGATATTGAGGGATATATGATGAAAGGAATGTGGTATTTTGATAAACGTTTAGGAGAACTAAAATATAGATTGTTAGCTCTAGCACCAATGGGTAAAGATGTTTTAACGCTTGGGTTACCTGATATTGAAGATGAAGAGTTATATGAATTATTTTGGGTTTTTTATCCAGAAACAAGACAGATATTACATGATTCAAAGGTTTTTAATCCAAAGAATGTTTCTCAACCCATATCTTATGATCATCTCTTAAATGCCCGAAGATTTAATGCTGTAATTGTTAGAGAAGAAAACGTGTATGGTAACAGATCGATTGCAGATTACATAAGAGGAAATGCATTATTTCAGTTGCTTGAAGCCGACAGAATAAAAGAATCTATTAGAAACAAAGAAATAGATATGTGGAATTATTAAATTCTATAATGATATAAATTTTTAAAAGCGTTTCGATATTCGAGACGCTTTTTTATTGTAAAAGACTATTTTTGAATGGTGAAAGTAGATTACCTTATCGTTGGTTTAGGTTTAGCGGGTTTAGCTTTTGTTGAAGAACTAATCAAAGCTAATAAAAGTTTTATTGTTTTTGAAGATGATTCTCAAACTTCTTCTTTAGTTGCTGGTGGGGTTTATAATCCAGTTATTTTAAAACGGTTTTCGCCTGTTTGGAATGCCAAAGATCAATTAGCAATTGCACTTCCTTTTTATGAGAAATTAGAAAATAAATTTAGTCAAACTTTCGATCAAAAATTTATTATAAAAAAAGCATTTAAATCTTTAGAGGATCAAAATAACTGGTTTTCTGCATTTGATAAACCAACTGTTGCGCCATTCTTAGATGATAAATTAGATAAAAAAACATACGATGGAGTTGTAGGAGAACACTATTTTGGAAATGTAAAAGAAGGTGGCAGAATTGATACTCATAAATTAGTAGAGGCTTACAGACAGTATCTAAAAAACAATCATTGGATTCGCTTTGAGAAGTTTAATCATAATGATATTTTATTTGAAGGTAATTTGGTTACATACAATAATCTTAAGGCAAGTAAAATTGTTTTTTGTGAGGGATTTGGAGTGAAGCAAAACCCCTATTTTAAGCATTTACCATTAGAGGAGGTTAAAGGTGAAATTATAACTATTCATGCACCAAAATTAGAGATTAACTTTCTATTAAAGTCAACTTTATTTGTTTTGCCCTTGGGGGATCATCG
>Ga0233394_1000099_pt1 | contig 27747 bp, 43 predicted proteins | sample 24DmetaG_FD_190481 | JGI IMG/M metagenome (GOLD analysis project Ga0233394, IMG submission 190481) | Seawater microbial communities from Monterey Bay, California, United States - 24D | ecosystem: Environmental > Aquatic > Marine > Coastal | place: USA: California | collected 2016-11-02 | reverse complement strand
CGCACCGTACGCTAAAGATGGTGTACGACGCGGATATAGACCCGCACACCCCAAACACCCGATGACTATGTGGGTTGCGTCAAGTTTTGAGAACTACATGTACGTGTGTAAAATTGGAATCGCTTTGACTCTTGAGTACACGCGTAGATATAATAAGGTGCATACATGTGCTCGCCATCTTATGTGGCTTTTGGACAATCGTCCATCTCACTTTGAAGAGCGTCACAGTGAAACTGCATACTATTCGGACGAGGGTATCCCCGAATGTATGCCTGATCAGTATAGACAATCAAGTATTGTTGATGCGTATCAATTGTATTATATGGTTGAAAAGATGTCGTTTGCCCGGTACAAGTAGACATGTTCGGGTCTCTCTTCGGGATCATCATAGCCGAGTGATTTGAGATACTTTGCAGCCTTGTTATTTTCAAAATCAAATAATTCAACGAGTATCATAGGTGTGTATTTTTTAATAGTATTTTCAGCCCCTTTCAATACCTGAAGTTCATGTCCTTCGACGTCTATCTTGATTATCGATGGGACACCACTATAAAAGTCATCCAATTTGAAACATTCGACTTCTGTTTTTGTTTTTTCGTCAGAACCAGATGTCTTATACATACTCGTTCCTCCGTAGTTTCTCAATCCAGTTTTTTCAACCATATTGGGAAGATACATGTCAACAGTTTCCTTTTTATCGGAAAGTGCGTTTGGTACAACAGTTATTGGGTGTTTCAATTTGTTATTCTCTACATTCAAAGTCACAAGTTTATGAAATATAGGTTCGAATGCACAAACAGGTCCATAATCTGAAAACATCAGGGAATTGTATCCAATATTTGCACCTATATCTAAAATTTCTGTACCTTCTTTGTAATGCTTCTCTACATCTTTTCGCATCCATCCATCCCACTCGTATCCCCGAGCTATACATGGACCTATGTATTCGTCGTCGGCCATGTAAAACACATTATACTTTCCGTTATTTACAGCCTTCACTTGAACTTCCATTTGAGTAAAAAGTTAATTAAAACTTTAACTTGTATATAATAAAACGATGTTCAGCGTCGGTCAGAGAGCGGCTCTCCCCGCACCCCCAGTACAAATCAAGCGGGAGCGGGAGTATCATCCACGCACTTACAGTGAGTTTGTTAAAGGTCTCAAGAATGGTGAACTTCCCGAAGTTATGATTAAACCAAACCAAAATTTGGCAGTCTTTGAAGATAACGAAGGCAATTATGGTGATGTTCAAATCATTCAAAATCAAGATCTCTGGCAAACTATCGCTGAAAGTGACGCGAATGTTCGGATTGACATGACATCACCCGCGTCCATTTCCGATGCGATCTCCATGGTGTTTCTATTATCTTTCATTTTTTTCATTTTCAGGACTCTCGTGGGTGGTTCGGGTGGTGCTGGACCAATGAATAACCCCTTTCTTAAGAATCAAGAGTTCAATGCCGAACAAGAAATTGAAACCCGCTTCAGTGATGTTGAGGGGATTGACGCCGCCAAAGATGAACTTGAAGAGATTGTGGATTTTCTTAAGCAACCTGAGAGATACTTTGGAAGTGGCGCCAAGATTCCACGAGGTGCCCTCCTCGCGGGTAAGCCAGGTACGGGTAAGACTCTTCTCGCCCGAGCCATTGCGGGTGAATCTAATGTCCCCTTCATCCAATGTTCCGCCGCAAACTTTGTGGAGATGTTTGTTGGTGTGGGCGCCAAAAGGGTTCGCGATCTCTTTGAAATCGCCCGCGAAAATCAACCATGTATTGTCTTCATTGATGAGATTGATGCGGTGGGCAAGCAACGCAGTGCTGGTGGTATGCCAGCGAATGATGAACGGGAACAAACTATTAACCAACTTTTGACAGAGATGGATGGTTTTGATAATGAAACAGGTATTGTTGTCATCGCCGCGACGAATCGCGTTGATATCCTTGATGACGCGCTCCTTCGTCCGGGTCGCTTTGATCGTAAGATCCAAGTAGCTCTCCCAAGTGTTCGGGGACGCGAGAAGATCTTGGGTGTTCACGCGCGTGATAAGAAGTTGGCTGAAGATGTCAAGTTGAGGAGTATCGCTAAGCAAACGACGGGGTTCTCTGGCGCTGAACTCGCAAATCTCCTTAATGAGTGTGCGATTCGTGCGGTCCGTGATGGTAATGGTGTGATCACAAATGATATTGTGGAAAATGTGTATCAACGCATTGTTGTGGGTGCTAAGGGCGATACAAAGTTTTCCAAACAAAAGAAGGAACTCGTCGCTTATCATGAAGCTGGTCACGCCATCATAGGTGCAATCCTTCCAAATTATGACACTGTCCGTAAGGTTTCTATCATCCCACGCGGCGACGCTGGTGGTGTCACATTTTTCCAACCCTCCGATGAAAATGCCGAGAGTGCGATGTACACAAAGGAGTACCTCACATCTCAAATTATTGTGGCTCTCGGTGGACGCGCCGCGGAAGAAATCATTTATGGCAGAGATCGCATTACCACGGGTGCTTCGGGTGATTACGCACAAGTCTACATGATTGCTCGGGAAATGATGACAACTTATGGTTTCAGTAATTACAATTTTGACTACCGTAAAATGTCTGAGGAAGCAACGCGCCTCGTTGACATGGAAATTGATCAACTCGTGGATCTGTGTTACAAAGAGGCTTTGGCTATTCTTTCTGTACACAAGAGACAATTAGAAGAACTCAAGGATAAGCTCATAGAGGAAGAAATTGTTGATGGGGAGTGGGTCTATGAAATGTTTCACTCAAAGCCTCGCCATGTGCGTGGTGATTTGGATAGCATTGATCATGCTTAAAAATGAGATGTGATATATTCATAAATGAAGTTTGGTAAGATTTATGGTCGCTTCTTCTTGAAGCAGCATCTTGACCAACCAGACGATGATACCCCAGACTTGTGTACGATTTCTGAACTCATTGAGACATATCCCATGTGGTCAGAATGGATTCATCATGTCCCAGAAAAGAGGGTTCAGCTCTACACTATGTTTGAGACTTCGGATGTTCATCCAGATATTATTGAAGAGATGAAACTTTTTGAAAAGGTTATAGTGCCATTTGACTACCTAAAGGACATTCTTGTGAAGCACGGTGTCAATTGTGAAGCGGTTAATTGGTATACATCTCCATTGGTTTCAAAGAAACCACTTGTTGTGACTAAAAGAAGGAATCCAGAAAAGGTTGTATTCCTCTATGTGGGTACAAACGACATTCGTAAAAATACCATAAACTTGGTGAATACTTTTGCGAAGGTTCTTGAAGGTACGAATCATTTACTTATTATGAAAACAGATAACAGGAAGAATCTTTTAGATTCGCCGAACATAAAATATGTCACAGATAAGATTAGCCTAGACGAGTTGGCGGGTTTGTACAATATCTGTGACTATATGGTGTCCTTCACGAGGGGTGAAGGTGTGGGTCTCCCCATGTTGGAAGCGCAGTACTTCAAAAAGCCTGTCATTGCCCATGACCAAGGGGTCTTCCCACACATTAAGAATGAGTCGTGGATTACCCTCCCTTCCCAAGAAGTTCCCATTGACTATACTCATGTTCCCGAGTTTCTAAAGAAGGTGTTCTATGGAACTTGGTGGGAAGTTGACTACGAGAAGACTCAAGAACTCATCATGTCTCTAATCAAATCGTGAATGGTATTCTTTTGTTGCCAACCAATATTCCTAATCTTTGATGCGTCGCCGATAACTGTATCTACTTCGCATGGACGATAAAACTTTGGGGACACCTTAATGAATACTTTGTCATCAACTATACCGACTTCATTTTCAGCTTCACCCTCCCATCTAATCTCTTTACCGACTTCTTTGAGACACAACTCAATGAACCGCCTCACTGAATGGGTCTCACCCGTTGCTACTACATATTCGTCGGCTTCCTCTTGTTGAAGCATGAGCCACATGGCTTCAACATAGTCCTTCGCGTGACCCCAATCTCTCTCTGCGTTTATGTTACCCAATTCAATGAACTCCTTTTCACCCTTCATGATTTGTTTGATACCCTCGGTAATCTTCATGGTCACAAAGTCTGCACCTCGTCTCGGTGATTCATGGTTGAAGAGGATTCCGGAGCACGCAAACAGTCCGTAAGACTCGCGGTAATTTTTGACGAGCCAATGTGCCGCAACCTTTGAGACTCCGTAGACCGAGCGTGGGTAGAAGGGTGTCTCCTCGTTTTGTGGTGACTCCTTAACCTTACCAAACATCTCTGAGGAAGAGGCTTGATAGATGCGGTACTTTGAGGGATACCTACTCTGTCTCACACCCTCAAGAATATTGAGAATACCAGTTGTATTTGTCTCAAATGTATAGTTTGGGCATGTGAAAGATGTATGGACACGGCTTTGAGCTGCCAGGTTATAAATCTCAACTCTGTCGTAATCTTCACAGTCACGGATCATTTTGTGAATGATTGATTGATCAAGGACATCACCCTCGTAGAGTTGGACAGAGGGATTTGTGTTGCCCACGCGTCTCACGAGACACTTGAGATCATACCCCTTTTCCAATAGGAGTTCGCACAGATACGACCCATCTTGACCCGACGCACCTGTGACGATGGCAGCTTTTGTCTCCATTTATATATGGGCTCACTGTCTCTTTAACCAAATTATTTTGAGTGGATATAGTAGATATGAGTGAGAGACCTCGAAGAAATCCAAAGCCTATTCAAAGAATTGAAAATGAACAGGCGGCTAATGTTGAAGCGGCTGCGAAGAGACTTCAGAATCAACGGGTCGCAGCTGCGAAGAGACCTCGAAATAAACAAGTTGCGATCGCGAAGAAGCCCAAAACCACCACTGTTAGGAGTAGAAATACCATTCCAATGACCAAAGGTCCTTTAATAAACAGACTTGAACCTCTTATTGGTCAAGTAACACGTGATGAGGATTTACAACACTTTTTGATTTCTATTTACGATGAAACGTCTAACGATGAGTACACGAAATCTCTATTTGGTGGAAAAACTGAAGAAGAAGCCAAACAGAAGATAAAAGATCATGTAGACCTGTTTTCTAAGAAATTGTACAGAGGTTCTACACCACAGATGACATTCAACCTCAAAGGTGATGACACGATTAATCTCGCATATCTCATGTACTTGGATATGTTACACGATGAAACTATAAAAAAGGATATGACATTCGAAACATTCTGTAATGAAAATATAGAAGTATCTGTAAAAGTACCTGCACCAACCAAGAAAGACAAGAAAAAAACCAAAATGGAAAAGAAAATACAAAAATCACCTGTTTACATACTATTTGCTACGAGTATTAAACCTAAAAAGACAGAATTTATAAAGACTATAGAGGCCTTTTTAGCCGAGGGTGGTAAAGCCGAAGTAGCTGTTAAAAGTAATTTACCTTCTTTTTATCCCAATATATTGAAAAAGGAAATAACTATTCGCCAAGACCAAGTTACTCCAGGTATCTTAAGACAGGGTCATAATATGTTCTTGAGTGTTGACCAAGAAGATGAGAAGGCTACAGTAACTCTTGATATACAGAAAACCAAGTATAAACTTCCAAACGGTAGAGAAGGTAAGATTATATATCCTCTCGTATCCGTGGCAAATCTCATGGACCCCGGTAAAGATATGCTTATAGAAAGTGCCAAGGAAGACAGTAAATATTTCATGCTTGCTTTAAATAACAGAGATATTCGTTCCAGATTGACATGGAATTATGAACTTCCAAAGTTTACCATAGATCACGATAATGGTAGTAGTATAATTGAAGCGTATTACACCAAAGATGCATTGATCATGAATAATGCAAATACAAATAGAAAAACAAAACGTGGTTATGCGTATCTTATAAAGAATAAGAGAGGAAAATTTCGTCTTCCATCTAACATGTCAAAAGCTAAGGCGCAAACTGGATCAACCGGTCAAAAGGTAGCTAAGTTTTTGGGTGATTTTTTACAAGCTCTAACTGTGACTTCATATATCAAAAATAACAAGAATAGCAAGTATCACTATTGTTTAGCAACTGGTGATGCTATGCTTGCAAACAATTTCTTATTTTTGTGTTCCAGAAGTGGTGTATCACCCAATCTTTGGATGGCTACATCTACCAAACAGGTATCAAAGGTTTATGGCGATGTGATTAATCATATTCAAATTGCCAAACCCGCACCCACACTAGTCACAAACGCTCCAAATATGAGTGAAGGAAGTGGAAATACAAATGAGGAAGCTTCATCTGGAAGCAATCGCAGTGCACGTAGTAATAAAAGGGGTATTATTGGTCGGATTTTTGGTAAAGCTTCTAATGTTAATAATAAACCAGCGAACAACCGTGTTCGTAGAATGAATGTTAATAATAAACCATCGAACAACCGTGTTCGTAGAATGAATGTTAATAATAAACCAGCGAACAACCGTGTTCGTAGAATGAATGTCAATAACGCTTCAAGTGTTGCCGGATCAAGTCGTGGAAGTGTTTCCAGAAATAACAATAACAATAATGTTACTAGTAACAATCAACGCGGGCAAAAGAGGGTGAGAAATAACAATGCCAATGTTAATCAACCACCAGCTAAGAAGATAAATGTCACGCGTAACAGATTAATCCAAAATCTTAAAAAGAAAAATCTTCCAAACTTTGTAATAAATGGTCTTGTCAAGAGTTATGATAATAAACAAAAGACTGCGAATCAAATCATTAGAGAAGCCAATAATTTTAGTAAGACTTTTACAATGGGTAAGACTGCACAAAGAATTGGTACCCTTAGAAAAAGATAAACTTAAAAACTATCTCCCCCAATAGACCAAATGGCTCGTAATTACGATACCGAGTCCGACGAAGAAGAACCCGATTTTTTTGAAGAATATGATGAAGCCATCAAGGCTCGTGTGAAATCCCTCAAAAAGATTGAAGATGTATTTGACGCAAAGGCTCTCATTGCCCTTTCCGAGAAACTTCCAAAGACCAAGTTCAAGATCTACGAAGATTTCCAAAAGAAGGCGAAAAAAATTGTGGAAGATATGGACGAGGTCATGAGGGTCTTTGTTGCCGAAGAACTTCGGGAAGAGTACCTGGCACCACAAGAAGATGATGAGACTGTGGTGTGCGAACATTGTGACATCGTTCGTAGTGAAAGTGACTATGTAGATTGTACATGCGATAAAGAGAGAATGACCCAATTCGCAGAAGAGATTGGATGTGACATATAAAATCTTAGGTAAATGAAAATCATCATTCTCAATAAAAAATGTATGTATCAATAAATGGTATGCAAGTGCTGTTCCAAAGATGTTGTTCGCGATGCAGATGCGATATATTCCACCCAGCCAGGAATAATTAAACAAAAATGGGTTCCTTCTAAAACAATTAGAATATATAACAAAAGCAAATATTTTGTCGAATTAGATATTAAGGATAGAAAAGGGACTTTCCTTCGTAGTATGAACTTGGGCGCAATGAATGCAAATGCTGGGTTAGAATTTGAAAATGGAGATCATGACGATATTCAAACTGTTAAAGTATTACCTGGAATGGTAAAAAAGCTTAGAGTTGGAACCTGGTCTTATATGATTACAGCTTATATGAATGGTAAATTATTGTTTAAAAATCGTGTATATAGCACACGACATTATCCTTGTTTTTTTGATAGACATTATGGAGAAGCAGATAGTAAAAGTATTAAAGAAGTTCCTCAAGAACATTTTATTGAACCACCAGAAACTAAAACAGAAACAGAAACCAGAAAAAGAAAGTGGTTCTTTTTATTCTTATTATAGAGAACTTACTAGTGTGAATTTGATCGCATGAGAATGACCCAATTCGCAGAAGAGATTGGTGCTTGCCTAAGTGACCCATTGTAATAACAAAACTAAACATAAATGAATACCCTCCTCGTGTCCCTCCAAAATGCGTTTTCAATTTCCACTATTATTTGGACAGTAGGTGAGATTCATTACCATATTATTAATAATATGTAAAGTATATGCGGCACACACTTGTTACTCTCTCTGTAATTTCTCTTACTTCCCTCGCGGGCGCTGGTATCGGCGTTGGATCATGGATTGCCATGTCTCAACCTAAGTAATCCAGTGTAATACAAAAACCAAACATTTTATGAACATCCTCATTGAATCCATTCAAAATGCTTTCACAATCTCCGGTATTATCTGGTCGGTGGGCGAGATTCATCACCTCATTACCAAGGGATAAAGATAAGAGACCCTATTTAGTTAATACACAAATGGCTTGTATGAACTATATAGCCTTTGATTTTGAAACCTCTGGACTACCGAGAGGAAGACGAAATACAAAAGTAACACAAGAAACTCTACCAAACTTTGACGGGTGTCGTGCGGTCAGTCTTAGTGCTGCTCGCTTTTCCCAGCGGGGTCGCCTCATCAAAACCTTTGATGCGATCATTAGACCCGATGACTTCACGATTGGTGAAGATTCTACAGCCATACATGGCATTACCCACGAGAGGGCTATGAAGGAGGGGCGCCCCTTTACCGAAGTATTTTGGGACTTTATGGATTTTATTGGACCTCGCACCAAAACACTTGTGGCTCATAATGCTCAATTTGATGTAAGTGTCCTTCAATCTGAAATACTGAGACACGGGTTACCGGAATCTCAAATAGAAAATCTTGTTTTCAGGTGCACTCTTGAACTTTACAAAGAGAGATTCATGGGACCTATCAAGCTCACGAGATTATATAAGGATATATTCGGTGAAGATTTTGACAACGCCCACAACAGTCTCGCAGATTCCATTGCGTGTGGTAAGGTGTATCCTTTCCTCATTGGACAAACGGAGAGGGAACTTAAACCTCTTCCCATCAAGAAAGTCATCATCGGCGCTTCGTCGGTTTCTTCAGCTATTGGTATCAACCAGTACAAGAAACCCCGAGAACTTGTAGAAGAGCTCTGGAAGAAGTACAGTCCCCAAACTTTCAGGGGGCAAACTAAAGAGGAAGAAGCCCTCGTTGTACTCAATTCCCTTGAGAGTACAAAAAAGATCCTTCAAGCCGCCGAGGGATTCAAGAGTGAGACCTCCACAGATGTCCAACAAGAGACGCGAAAGCTTTTCCACCAAATTGAACATTCCGGTCTCCTTCCGCAACAAATGGTTCAAGCTAAGGAACATATTCGCAAGACTCTCTACACTAACCACGGAACTCGTAACGAACAAAAGACTGCCAAGTTTGACAAGAACGCCGCGAACCTCGTTGAGGATGACACCTTTTACAAGTATGATATCTGTGTGATTGAGGGGACACTCTACCAAATTGTGGGGCGCCTTGACCGTATCCAGAATAACGAAGATGGATCACGAACCCTCGTTGAAATTAAGAACCGTGCCAGAGGTCTTTTCAACACGGTGAGAGATTACGAAGAAGTACAATGTCTTACGTATCTCGAAATGTTAGAAAACATTGAGTACTGTCGTCTCGTTGAAACGTATAACGAAGAATCGAAATCGTATCTCATTCAAAGAGATCATCCAAAATGGAAAAATGAAATTCTTCCCAAGCTTCAAAACTTTTGTGAACATTTTCATGCTCTCCTTAGCAAAAATAACTAGCTTAAAAGTTTTATAATATTATAAGATATACAAATACCAAAACTACCCACTACACAATGTGTCCATGGGTTCGAATCCCATTCCTAGCACATCAAACAAAATTTAAGCTAGGATGCCCGAGCGGTCTAAGGGGGTGGATTTAAGTATAAAATATTTGTATACATTAAGATGTATGATAAGAGACCCAGGCCTGTCAACACAAATAACAATGTTCCCTCAGCAAAGAGAATGAAGTTGATGGTTGATAGCGCAATCAATAAATTATCGAGAAATTTTAATAAAAAAGTTAACATTCCCAAAAATAAATACAATCTGGGTACGATTACAAATGTAAATGCTACTACTATGGGTGTAAGATTAAGTAGAAAATTTGTGGATGAACTTAAATCTATTTACAAAGAAACATACAAAAATCAAATAGAACATGTTGGGTCTGCAGAGTTTACAGTAAAAAATACATGGGGTTTTGTTAAATATACAAAACCAACTACAAGTACCAATTATAATTTTGGTAAAGTTACACCCAAATTAAAAGATTTGGATTCGTACATCGTCTATCATTCTCATCCAGTTCCACCTGGTCGAAATGATTTGTTCACTTTTCCGAGTCAAGCCGATTTTAGCTCGTATATATCTTTTTATCCATATGTACAGGCAAATATCATTATAGAGAAAAATGGATATTATGTAATTGATCTTGTAGAATCAGATCGATTTAATAAGCCAAATCTAAATAATGTTATGAATTTTTTAAAAAGAGATATTTTAGAAATGGGTGCATTTAATAAAGTTGAAGAAACGTATAGAAATATAAGATTTTGGAAATCTGATATAAAAACGTGGCAAAAAACAATCAATGGGTTTGTTGATCCCAAAATGCGGACAAAGTTTGGTATATCTGTAAGGTATTATACATACGACCAGTTAGCACCTATAACTCTCATAGATAAAACTAAAATAATGTTACCCTAAAAAAAATAAACACACCTTAACGTTATAATTCAAAATATTTATTGATGTATAATGTTAAGATGAGTATTTCTGAAAATATTTACATTTTATTATTATTGATGTCATATGTTATAAAAAAAGCGGGTACATTTAGTATGAAAGAAAAAGTCAAAATGATTGAATTTATTTCACATGTTGCACAAAACCCGGATGCTAATTCAAAAGACTTGCTACAAACATATATGCAAAGATTAACATGAATAATCTTCCGGTATTGCGCGTGGCGTAATTTTCAAATTCTTTTTTAAATAGTTTCTTTTCGGCTTTAATCATTGAGTTTACAACAATACCCGTAGACAGCGCCGCAATTGCGACAAAAGGTATATAGTGTGTTTGGTCAACAACATCAAGACCAGTCAAAACCCAATTTGACCCACCAAAAAATACACCATACATCGACGTTCTTCCGGCGATAACTTCGGTAAGTCTCAAACGCTTGTCGTATCTTTTATGTCTATTAGCATTTGCGGACACAATTTGCCTTTTTCTTTTCTGTATTCGTTGTATTGGTTTTAATAAAGAAAGTTGTTTTGTTGCACTGTACATTTAATAACAGTCATTTGTAATCTTTATATTTTTGGAAATATACATAAAAAAATAAAGCTAGATGAATATAAATGTACGCTAAAGCTATTTGCAGAAATGTTTTTTCCATGAGTTCTTTTTATGTTGAAAATGTGTGTAAGTGGATAAAAATGGCCGTATGGGATGCACCCAGAAGAGTCTATCTGGACATCGAATTAGAAAAAATGAAGATTGAACGAGAGGAGCAAACTGAAATTGAACGCCTAAGCCGGGTTGGTTCTCGTACTTATTCAAGTGAATAAATGGATTATATTCCACTTGTGACAGACGACTTCCGTTTTGCATTTTGTAAAGCTACAGAACCACTGTGTCCAGACGTGCAACGCATTATCTGGAAAAAACTTTTATACGAAGATATTAAGTTAAACATTCCTCCGACACCCCAAAAATGTCGTATAACATACTCAAGAGTTTCTGGGAACTTCTTGCCCCAGCACCTCCTCGGAGACCTACCCCCGACCCAATAATGCACGAGCATCAAGACTATGATGAAATCATAGCAGTAAATGAAGCCAATGAAATTATTGTTCTTCGTTTACCTAAGAAATATAGCCTAAGTTACTTATAGTTTTGTAATAATTATAATAAAAATATGGACAACTTCCGCCGTGAAAAGCTCGAAAATTTTCTGTTGAAGTGTCAAGATGTTCTCGCACAGTTCAAGAAAAAACGAAAAGATAACTTTGTTCGATACGGTGATACTCAGTATGACAGTCACGTTAAGCGTATTTTATCCCTTACTCACCGAGTTGAAGACGAGCTTCGTGGAATCGATGCGGTTCAATACAATAAGTCGGTCAATACTCTCTTCACAGAGTTTGAGATGATGAAACAAAACCTAACCGACATTCATCAGGAACTGGTAGATTATCTCCAAAAAGAATTTGAAAATATCGATAAAGAAGTTTGGTATGATCAAAATTTTGATAACTGGGTCAGATTACCACAACGACAAGAATGTGAATCATATCCATTTGAAGAGAGACTTCGTTATTCTAAGTGTCGCCTTGTAATGTTTGATCACATTGAACGAGAATGGAAAAGGAAAACCTTCCCAACTCTTCACAATAGGTTAGAATTTTTCTGATATGTAATAATAAGATGAAATGGAAAATTGTTAAATGTTTTTACATTCAAATGAAACAACAACTCACATTTTCAGTTCTGACAGATGGCCTCGTAACTTTCGTAAGAAACTTGATTAAAGAAGTTTTTCATGGAAAGTTAAATAAGGAGTTGATCCGTGGTATAAATAAAAAAGATGGTGCCAAGACCTCGTAAGATTGTTGAGAAGATCTACTACTACGCCACTGATTCCGACACCGAGATGGAAGAAGGCGAAGACCACGTTGCTCGCTTCGTCTTCCCGGATGGTAGTGATGAAGAATGGTTGAGTTCGGGCTCCGAATCTGAATCTGAAAGCGAAGCGACGACGGTAGTCTTTGATGACGATGACTGGAAACTCGAAGAGTCAGGCTCCGGAGTTTCAGACTCCGAAGATGGTACGGACTATGACTCCGAAACTGAACCAGAATCAGATTCTGAAGAACTTGATGAACCAAAGCCATACTACGGTAAAGGATTCCGTGTATATTTTGATGGTCATGAAGACAAGAAGTTGTTTATGAAGACTCTTGGATTTTAGAAAATCTAAGTTAGATAATGAATAAAAATGTAATGTTTATAAAAAATGCTTACTCAATTTGAATGGATCGTTGCCACCGGGGCTATATTTGCCTTTTTCACCTCTTTCGGAATTGGTGCAAATGATGTTGCCACTGCTGGGACTAACGCCGGTGCGGCCTACATATATGGAGGATATAGTTATTACATGTAACCTCCCCTTATGGATGTTCATAGAAGAGGTGTTAGAGTTTAGAATGTAGATATAGTATAGCATGACACATGTAAGAATAGGTATAACAGATGACACAACCCCCGAAGACATGGATCTATATTTTACACAACTTTGGCGACACAATAGGAAATTTGTTCTCGTGATTGACACGACGCAATGTTCAAATATATCTCTCAGACGTGCTATGAGAATGAAGTCTGTCCTCAATAAACATCGTGAAAACTCGAGGAAGTTTATTGATCACAGCGAAATACTTGTAAAAACTAGCCTCACCAAAAATATTTTAAGAATGGCTCTGTGTATAATACGAACAGAAAGACCAGCGCACATTCTAAAGGTAAAAAAATCTAAGTAAAAGTTAATCAACCTAAGTGAGGTGTAATTTAGTTTTTATTGTATAAAAAATGACTGGTGATCCAATTAATGATGATATCCAATGGCTTCTTCGAGAGCTTAAACAAGTAAACGAAGATCTCGAAGCAGTCCGTGTCTACTATGGCTTTATTGATCGGGGTAATACCGTGTCTTGTAGATATCAAGCTATCGGCGAAAAAACAGACACCTCATGGAATCTCTGTGACTATTTGAAAACACAACTTCTCATATTAAACGAGGCGAGAGATGATATACTTTTTGAACTCGAATGTCTAGATGAAACGAGACAATTTTAACCTAAGTGGATTTAGTTATTGTAATTTAACTAAGCAGTAAATCATCATGGAAGACCTTACCAGTCTTATGTCGATCATAGATACACTCTCCAAGTCTTTTCCTGAAGGAGATTATTTAAAAGCTTGTAACCACATGAAAAATTTATACAAAGTTGTACCGAGAGCAACTTCACCCGAAGTAAATTTACCAAGAATAAATACAAACCGTCGACCAATTCCTTTCCCTGAAAGTGAAAGTGACAGTGACGAAGATGACGGAAACGACTTTCAAATACGACCGAATGTGACAGCACTTACAGATGAAGTTTACAGACTTAGTACTGCTATTGGACGCTGTACAATGCAAATAAGACAAAGAGAAAGTCAACTTCGATACAGAAAAATAAAACAAAGAATTACGGCGGCGGTTAGAAAAGATGCTATTAGAGAATATGCACAAGAGTGTGGTTTGTTACGCTTGAGACAGTACACAATGGAAGAACTCCGTACAAGAGGTCACAATATACCTAATGAACGAATGTTTTACAAAGAATATTTGGAAAGATATAACATGCGTATACAGAACTATAACAATCATGCCAGGGAAGAGATTGTAGAGATGGTGAATTATCGAGAGACGCTGAAGCAAAGGTATAGAGACGCTCATACTTCACTCTATGGTAGACCACCCGCTTAATAATTCTGTAACTTTATTTGCTATCAAGTAACCAAGTAGTGGTGGAACGGCATTACCTATTGGTTTGTATGCAGACATTGTTGGTTTCTTCCCTGGATCAGTAAGAATAATATTAGGTGAAAATGTTTGAATGAGTGCCGCCTCCCTCACTGTAAGACGTCTTTCATCTAGTCCTTCTTCATTGTTAATACCATTTACATGTCTTCTAAACTCTATGTTACCATGATGTTCTGCACGCATGGTGGGACCGAAATCATCCAAGCAAATTTCTTTTTGGCCCTGTCCTCTTTCGAGTTTTGCTGCTTTTGAAAAAACTTGTTGTGCTAAATCCGGTGTTTCGGATGGTTCTTTCAAATGTTTAAAGTAGTTTCCCAAAGTGCATTTTTTTTTATTGTAATCTATTATGTTCCAGTTTTCTGACATATTGTTCTTTCTAATACCCATAATAATAACACGCCACCGTGTTTGTGGGATGCCATACTCTTCACATTTAATTAACTGATACTTTACTTCATATCCTGCATTCGAAAAATCATTCACTATTTGTTTTATAGGTTCACCTTTCATGGTCAATAATCCATTTACATTTTCAGCGACAAATATCTTTGGGTTTACACGTTTTACAACTTCTACAAAACATTGGTAAAGCGTTCCTCTCTGACTTTCTAACCCCTTTCTCTTACCAGAATGACTAAAATCTTGACACGGAAACCCACCACATACAATATCTGCATCCGGAAATTGATAATTTTCTTCTAACAACGTGCGTATATCTTTGGAAATATAGTTGTGTGACCACCCATTCCATTCCGCAATTTTTTTAGCTGACGGCAAAATATCATTTTGCATCACAACTTCAAACGGAAGTCTCTTGAGGTGAACAAATCCGTCAACACACGACTCTCGGTCTATGAATCTTTCATCGACACTTTCTTTATGAACTTCTATATCTTCGGCAAATCCTGCATCCATGCCACCCATACCAGTGAAGAGTGATAGAAGTTCGTACATTACCTAAGTTAAGGTTTTAAACTTTAAATAACAAAGTAAAAAATGAGCTTGTCAAGAAAAATTTGTAATTTGTTTAGAAACAAAAATGCACAAGCTGATTATATAAAACTATTACGTGATTCACATGCTGAATCGTTGCGTGATGGAAAGTTAACTATGGATGTAGGTACAAGCCGTGAGCGGGACCTTATTACAGTTTTATGTAAGTATTTTGGGCGTGACTGCATAAACTGGAGTATTCCTTCAGATTTTTCAGAAGATGTACTCATTGAAAATAAACCAGTTTCTATCAAACACTTGACAACGACACAAAGAAACAATTGTAGTACTCTCCCGAGTTTTAAAATAAAATGGACATCTAACGCCGATGCTGCCGAAAGACACATTGAAGAATATATCGAAAGTGAATGGACTGATTATTTAATAATATCAGAGATAGACAACATGGGTGTGACTGTAAATGTAATTTCGCCATCACAAGTGAACAAAATTATAAAGTTTCTAAAAAGACGGGCATTCAAAAAAATTTCTAGGAAAAATAACATTCGTGGAATTGAATTTTCCGAAATGACGCTTAATCTTTTGAAATATTTTTGCAAAAGTATCCGTTTTAAGGCGGATGTCTTTAGTCGTCTATTGGATCCAATAGATAAAAGACTCTATAAACTTACTTAGACAAGACATGGTTATGAACATTAAGATGAAAGAAGATCTCCGTGATGTTATGCGCATCGTCGATGAAAACTGTACACGGTTACCCGAGGGTGACTATTTGGAAATATGTAATCGATTGCAAAAGATCTTCAAAAATAATGAAGATCGAGAAATGACACCTCTAAATGACTATACTAACTTTGATATATTTACACATGATCAAACTGACCGAGCACTTGATTACTTTTATAATCATTATTATTCTGATTTAATCGAAACCGATATCAATTTTCTTGTATATCAAAAAGGGTACCTGGAAGAAGAAAGGGATGAACATAAACCCATACGACGTATTTCTAAAACTGTAAAAACTGACGCAATCCGGCACTATTGCTGGCTGCATAATTTTGCATTAGATGAGTACACGGAAGAATGTCTTAAAAATTTTCAAGATGAAAACGGTTTTGATATAGGTGAAAATGGTACACCCTTTACAGTGGCGGTTAAAAGACTATATAGGTCATATATTGAATTAGAAAACATATATAGAAGTTTTTATTGTGAATCTATAGATAATAGAATTCAAAAGATCAATAAATGGATAGAAAATTTTAGAGATATGTAATTTGATAAGCATTTAAGTATGTTGCAAACATAGTCCATATGGCCAAAGGTATCATCAGCTTTTTGTCATCGTTATCTAATTTATATACAACCTTCCAAGAAAGTATAGAAGCTGACAATAGAACCAAAGTACTAAGTTCTTTGTTATCCATGCAAGAATAAACATACAACCATGAACAACAAAGACCTATTATCATAGAAAATAACAAGTCCATTTTAGATTTTTGCCATGCGAAGCCGGTTGTCAAATATAACAGCGGCCACACAATAGCAAACACCCAACCTGGTGGTCTACCTGGCACATTTACAGCGGATTTTTCCAGTGTGTTGCAATATTTGGATGTTAAAATATTTGTCAAAGAAATAAGTATACCAGGGAGAAACAGTCTCATCTTAATATACATTTATATTTTTTTGTATGCATATAATATAATGGCCTCGAGTGATATAGTAGTTCTTTTGTTTTTGTTGTGCTGTTGTTTATCTTCTGTGGCTGCATCTGCGGGTCTTTTTTGGAATTGTAATGACAGATCATGGGATATAAATAATTTTCATATAGATAATTGTACAAATTTTGACTTTGGTCCGTCTCCGTCTCCGTCTCCATCTCCATCTCCGTCTCCAGCAGACGAACAGGATGTGGCACCTTCTCCGTCAGAGGGTAGTAATACGTCAGGGTATGCGATAAAAGAGTATTACAAGGTTAAATAAAATATGAATATATATTAATGATAGCTATCATCTTACTTGTCGCATTACTTTTGGCGGCTGCTTTCTCTTACTACAAGGGTTGGATTAACCTCGACTTTTTGAAAAAGAAAGAAGACACAGAACAACCGACACCGGATATGGCTCCGGTGGGTGGGGGTGATGGTACGACAGTGACACGTGAAGACACCCAGCCCACGGGCCCAACTATAAATTTCGACGGGGTCTCTAAATCTAATTCAGAAGGTGATGTTGATAACACAGAGGGATACATGATTGGTGGAAGTAGTTTTTTGTAAATATAAAATATAACTATAAGATATATTAGAATGAGTGACATAAGTTCTCCAATTAAGCTAACAATTACTTGGAGTAATGGCACTGGATTTTCTTTAGTGAAACGAGTAAGACTTATAAAGATGTTCGGTTCCACTGAAGACATTGTTTCCTTTTCCAAAAGTGACAGCGCTGATGAGAGCTACTTCACAGATAACGCTACCGGTTTGACAGCTGATTTTGTCATTGAACGATCTACGGAAAGTGTTGGTGCTCACAAGATCAATGCCGAATACAGTCTCACGGATGCCGGTGATTGGACGGCATTCCCGGGTGGTGAGTTGTCTGTCGATATTTCTTCGACGGATATAGACACCGACTTTAGTGAATTTGAAGCTGGTGAGGTTTCTTACACCCCGGGCGCTGGAAGTGGATTTACGGCGGAAATTAACGTTGAGTCGATTGAATATAACGTGAAAAACGGTAAGGGTGTTAATGTTTTCGGTGGCCGCATTTCTTTCATCCCAGGATCCATTACTGATGCTTATTATATCATAAAGAATGATAAGTTCCTTGTCAAGGCGGCGGATGACAGTCTTTCCTTTACTGGAAATACAGTTGACCAAGCTTCGAACTTCTTCAACATCAAAACAACCATAGGTCTAACTGAATACAACTTCATTACAGCGGGTAAGGGTATTACTGATAAGATTATTAACTATGGATCAGGTGGTCTTAATATGTTACTCTTTGGTGACATATCTGATTTGAGTGAGTCTAATATGACTGTCACTCTCTATTCGTAATCACGGATTGTTACACCCACAGGAAACCGTGGTACACCAAGCGATGTTAAATTTTGAAATCTAACGGTAAGTTGTTTACCTATATGTTTATCCTTTTCTCTGTAAAATCTCTCACGTTCCTTAATGGTTCCTTCTGGTTTTACAGTGAATTCTTGATTATTTACAGTCTTACAAACCCACACGACAGCATCTGCATCTCTCCCGTGACCCGTTTTAGCACCAACAATTTCGTATTCCTCTGTTTGAAATTCCTTGAATTTGAGAAGATAGTTGCTCCTTTTCCCAATTTCATAAACACTTGTCACCTCACGAATCATTATACCCTCATGCCCCTGATCAACAAACTTTCTGTGATATTTTGGAATTTCTTCCTTTTTAGAAATAAGTAAAGTTTCTACCCGAATGGGTGTCTTCTCTTTGAGTATTTTTTGTCTTTCTGCAAATGGAAGATCGGGTCTATCCGTATTAAAGTAATCAAATGCATGAAACTCCAAACTTTTTGGGTCCATTTTAAAAGCACTTGTTAATTCTTCAAATGTCATATTTGGAGCATAACATTCTCCATCTAACCACTCACCCTCATTCAATTTTTCGGAAAGATGTCTCATACCATTTACAATTTTACCCGTTCTAGAAAAACAACCACCCAAAGAAACCAAAAGACGAACACCATCCAATTTGGGTTGGACGTAAAAAGGTTCGGAAATATACTTTTTTCGGTCTTCCCATTTGTTTGCCAGCATTGGTAAAATTTGTAAAACTTTAGTTTTTTCGTTGTTCCACATGGTTTGAGCTCTAGATATAGCTTTATCGTAACCAGTTTTAACATTTGTTCTTGATACTGTGGTTTTGTCACTTCCAACCATACCAGTAGTCTTTACAATGTCAGCAGTTCCATTACCCAGGTCTTCTACACGAATGTCGGTAAAGCGTTTACGTCCGTTTTTGTCTTCTTTGATAATTCGTTCCATTTTACAATTAATTAATTTCTCAACTTTAAATAGATGACTTCAATTCCAGTTGTAAATTATGGTAGAATGGAGCGACTTAGGCTGCCAGAAGACACATCCGTGCCATTGAATTTAAACACATTCTGTGTTATATTTGTTATATTATGTTTGATTGGTATGTATAAAAGGTACATTGATATCAATCAATATCGTGAGCGATACCATACTTAAGACATTTTGTGGGTTCTAAATATAGATCCTTTTTCATAAGTTTATTAAGTTTCTTTTCCGGAATTTTAGATCTGGAAGTATATATCATTTTAATCATAGCCATGAACTTATCACATGTCTTCATTTCGGACTTGAGTTCTTCATATTTACCCCAGAAATCAGTAGAAAGTTGATGAATTAACATATACGCATTTCGACCAATAAGTCTCTTTTTACCGCCCATGAACATGAACGTGGCCGCACTACAGCACGATCCTTGTGCAACAGTGACGACTTCAACTCTTGACTTTTCCAGAATGTTCATTGCCGCAAGACCGGCAAACATATCACCGCCTTCACTCATTATATTAACCTTGATTGAAGGTTTGTAATCACTTAAATCGGCGGCTTTCTTTAAAAGATCAATCTCCAAAATCTTAAACTTTTCCGTGAATTCAAGAATACTTTCGGGGGTCACTTCAGAATAGAAAAACATCTCATTTCCAATAACTTTAGTGGTTTCCGCTTCTTCTTCAATCTTTTCTTTCTCTTTGTTCAATTTCATGTTTGATTGCTTTTTTTATTTTGGTAACGTCTCTTTGTTTTAATTTACTTGATAATGATATGTGGTTCATTATGTCGAACTTTTGAGGGGTGATATTGTAATCCATGAGTATACCCATGTTACCCACCTCGGCATACTTTTTCAAAAGACAGAGTTCGTCAATTCCGATAGAAGTATTTGATTCTTTTGTAATTTCCTTTAATTTTTGACGTCTCATTTTATAATTTCCGTGCTTTGTCCAGCATTTACCAGGTCTAATTTTATCGATTTCTACAGCTTTCTTCATTGCTCTTTTGGGTAACACCACTGCATGGAATATGAAATAAGGCATGAGACACCAGTTTCCACTGTACATTTCCGTGTCGTATATGTCACACAATGAAAATGACTCGGCACATCTAGACATATCTATACCTTGTGAACTTGGATAGTTTTCTTGAAATACATGCCACACATTACCGTGTTCCGATATATATTCTATTATTTTAATTTTTTCATTTGATGATAACGTTTCATATATAAATTCTTTTGAAGTTTGTATAAAATCTTTATTGTCAGAACCACCTAAATATGAAAAAAAGTTTCTTATGTTGCCTCGTGATTTTATAGCCATTTGTAATATTTTAGACATTTCGTGTTGATTATCATGAACCAAAGTTGCGAGTATTTCAGGTTTCTTTGTTTCAATTATGATTGTTTTGAAATTTGGATAAAATAACATTTGATCACTAACAACTATAAACGAACCATTTGTTACTTTATTACCATCTGAGACACTTTCTATCATTCTTTTATACACGGTAACATCTGGTAAATAGTCTTCTATAAAAATGTGTTTGTTTGAATTCTTAACAAATGTTAAAAAATTGCTATCATTTTTTAAATGATCAGTTTCTAATTCAATTGAGTTTGTCTTATTAACTAACATGTTAAGCAAATATGTTTTACCCACACCAGGTCTACCACACAAGAATATATTTTCATTATTTTCTAAACATTCTTTTAACAAATTATATTCTTTCTCATGAATTGTAGATTTTTGTTCATCTTTTTTTTCACTATTTATTTTAATGAAGCAATCCATTGATGATCTTACTAATGAGGCAATAGATATAGTAATGCAGAATAACGCACTACAAGAACGTATCGTAGAACCTTTAAAATACAAAATTTTACGATATGTTGTTTTTATGTCGGTGTTTAACATTATAATTTTGTTACTTATTCTTCTTCTTGTGTATCGTCTTGTGTTGGCTCAACCACTACTGACTGCAACTCCACTCTCTGCGTAAGTTCTTTAATGACACTACGTTTCTTGAGATCTTCTAGTTCTTTTTTTGTTTCATCAGCCTGTTCAGTAAACTTTGCATCACCTTTCTTCACAGTTTCCATTGCACTGTCTTTTGCTTCTTCTACAACATCGAACACTCCACCAACATCGAACACTCCACCACGTATCTTTTTTAGTTCATTTCGAAGTTCATCTTTTGATTTGTCACCTGTTGGAAGTAATCCCTTCAGCTGAGATATCACTGTACTTTCTGTTATAGCCTTGAAAGGATCTATTGGTTTTATATGCATAATCTCTGGCTTTGTTAAATATTCATCCGAGGGGAAGTCACGCTCAAATGCCATGAGAACGTCATTTGGTACAGGTGGACTTTGTTCCAACAATCTATCGTATTCAGCTCGACACTCTTGTACTATTTCTTTACCGTCTTTTGTTCTTTCTTTCAATGGCAAAGATAATTCTAATCTAATTGTTCTAGAAAGCTTACCATAAGCAAGCGACGCGACACGATGACTCTCCATTAATTCATTTATTTTCAAGAATTGCATTATAGTCGCAATCAACCCGGCAATCAAATTCAAACCACCGATTATACTTGGTACAGATGACTTTATAGATGATGGAAATTGATCCTGGGCAAAGTTTGCAGTACCGGTGACGGTCGACAACACAATCACGGGGAGGGTAAAACGCATACTCAATTTTTTGTACAATAAATACGCACGGTGATTCATGTACCTATAGCAAGCAGATGCCTCACCCCAAGCTTTCAATATCTTTTCATGCTGGGGGTGCCAGACTTTTGGAAGCTTAACTTTTTCTTTGTCCATATTACAATAGATGAACATAATATTTACAGTTCATCTTATACTTTTCATTTCACTGTTTGTAATTCCTTTCAGAAATAACGAAAAACATTTACAATTTTATTCTATTTTGATTCCATTTCTTTTTTATCATTGGTCGGTTAATAATGATTCTTGTGCCCTGACGCAATTAGAAATGTATGTAACAGGAGAAGATAAAGAAAAGACACTCATGGGTCGTATTGTTGGTCCAATATATAAAATGGAAGATACAGAGGCAAATAATTTACTAAAAACAACACTTTTTGCATTATGGGCTTTCGTACAACACAGACTCGGAAACTTTGACTGGATAAAAGAAAACCTAAATAAAAAATTAAATAAGTTATTTTAAGATGACTTCCTGGTCCGAAGGTGAAATAAAGCGCTTCGAAAAGGAATTATCTTTTTACGAGAATACAGAAATCCTTGATCCGTGTACGGGAGTTCTTAGGTCAAAGATAATTAAGCTCTTATTAAATTATCACAAGGGAATCTTTCAGTTAAGCACTTAAAAATTTTGTCACAAGTAAATATATACATGAACATCGATTACGACATCGAGCGTTTGGAAAATTTGCAAGCTCTCAATGAGAAAGCTTTCGAGGAGAAGACTGCTGTCATCTATGAAAGAATTGACAAGTTGGAAAAGCAGTTAGACAAATCTTCCAACCAGCATAAAAGACACGTTATTCTTACTAGAATTGATTTTTACGAAAATGAAATTTCAAAGCTTCATCATGCTCTCGAAATAGTAACCACGGACATGGAAAACAAACTCAAAAAAATGAAAGAAATCCGTGATGAACAATTGGAAAAGAAGAAACAGAAGACAGAGTCACTGGACTACAATGTTAAATATTTAAGAGAGGCTATTTCTAGGAGAAACGTAAACGAAATTTACAGCATGTTTGAATCAGTTGTAAATTGTATCGATATACTTGAAAAGCGTGCTAAAGATTGATAGTATATCTGAATTTATCAAAAAAATGAACCGAATTTCTAAAATTGTAATATTCAATCATACATATTGCATCAGCAATGTCATGTTTTCTTTCATATGGAATTTCTGTTTCCAAATGTCTACTTGCAATTTTAGTAGTTCTCTCTTTTCTTTGATCATAGGTTAAATGTCTCATACCAAAGTGTGTATGCATACTATTAGGTGATATAAGTATGACCCTATCCTTGAACATATAATGTAATAAAGTTTCTATGTTTGTGAGTCCGCCAGGTGGTTGTCTTTCTATAAGGATTTTGTCCGCTGCTTTAAATATGTAATGATGGTCATCTACAAATAAAGGGACTAAATCTACGATGTCATTTGAATAAATATGTTTATAATCTTCTAGACTTACTTTCTTTATATACTCTACATTTATCTTGGCACCGACACACTCAGCCAAAACCAAGGCCATGTTATGATACCCTATATCAATAGACAGTATCTTCATACTTTAATTATAATTTATTTTTTTAATATCATCTTTATTATAAATGAAGAACAAAACAAAAAGTAGGATTTTGTACAGTCTTGTCATTGTCCTTCTTGCCTATATAGTGTATAAATGGTATAACTCCAGTGTGGTTGAAGTGGGTATTCCCATACCCGTACCAGTAGAAGTCACTTCTTATGCAAATCAGTCACCGGAGTACAGAGATCCACCTATAAAGGAATACAAACCCGGACACATACAGCAGATGGGGGTATTGTTAGGTGACAACGACGAAACCCTACCCCTCTTCGGTAAGGAAGTCAGTGGTCGTAGAGATAGATATCATTTCTATACGACTACAAACGGTGAGAATATTTATCCTTTGCCCATATCTTACCAAGACCGAGATTGTATGGATGACATAGGATGTCAGGAGTTATATGGAAATGAAACAGTGTCTGTTACAGGTAAATCAGGGGATTATAATGTTCAAATGTACAGGACGGATAATTTCTTTTAACATAAATTGTTTTTGAGTTTGTGTAATGCATCATATTCTAAAAGTTGCATACCACCCCCAGTCTTCGAATGTTTAGATTTTATATTAAGTAGTTCGCGCACTTGATCATCGTCCAGTATGTGTAGAAATTCTCTCTTAGCATACAGGTCGTCCATGTGATTTACTTCTTTTTTAGCTTGTACATATGGCCATGTATGTTTTCTTAATAAATAGACTTCTTCTTCGAGTTGGTGTAGTCTTGGAATCACGATTTCACGTATAAATTTACCCAGTTGTTCCGGAGAATCATTCCACTTAAATTCGTGTTCACTCATGTATTAAAAATGTTTTACATCTTTAAGATATGCTACGATATGCCGCTCTAAATCATGAACTAACTAAAATTGTAAGACACGTAAATAAATGCGGTTCTAAAGTTATATTAGATTACGCTCGTGAAAATTGTAGCTTAGAAGATGCAAACTATGTGAGTGATGTTAACATGAAAATAATACCAACCATTCCCAGTTCAATGATTGCTTTGAAAATGTCATCATTTGGATCAAAAACATCACCCCACAGGGCTGAATCACATATAAGAAAAATTATTCAACATTCTATAAAAAATAGTGTTAAAGTTTGTATAGATGCTGAAGAAGTTATCTATCCAAAGACGTGTTACGACTTAATGTTGGAATTTAATAAATATGATTTAAATGTGTTTAAAACATATCAAATGTACAGAAAAGATGCATTAAAAGAATTAGAAAGTGACATACTGGCTTCTCAAAGAAATGATATACAATTAGGAGCTAAGCTTGTAAGAGGGGCATACATAGGAAAACAACTTAATTTATTCAAAACAAAAGAAGAAGTCGATGCATCATACAGGCGTGCTTTAGAAATAACTCTCAATTCTAGTGATAATGTGCACACACTTGTAGCTACACACAATGCAGATGATATCAAATATACAAGAATGTGTCCACACAAAAGATATAAAATAGCACAATTGCTTGGTATGAATAATGATTTTCCAGATTATGTTTATATGCCATTTGGTTCTTTATACGAAGTTACACCTTATTTATTACGAAGACTCATCGAAAGAAGTAAATGGTGTTAAAAATATTATTGCAAATATATTTAATGAGAACTATCAAGAGGTTTGGATATTTTAGCAATGATTGGGTACCCAGTGCCAAACGTATTAGAAAAAACATTGTTGCCGCCCATAAAAGTGAAGATGTGTATCACGAAATGAAGAAAAACGAAATAACACGTGTCGCTCTTGAACAAATTTACATATCACCATGTGTAAAGGAAACAAAACAAATTACACCCAGACAAATGCGTCTGAAATTGATACTTCATGAAGCACTTGATATAGCGTATGCAATTTGTGAACATGGTGATATAGAAGAATGTAAATGGGCGTGGGAGATGGTTGACGAAATTGATGACGCAGCTACACGAGCTGGTGTTAGGTACGAGTAAAAGTTATTCCGAAACGTGATTGCATGTATCGTTTAACATCTTGAAAGTTGGGATAACTCCACAGATACCATCTCGACCAAAATCCAGCGGTATCTATACCTCTTATAGACCAATCTTCCTTATCACTTCTCTCAATTTTTAACATTTGTTTATGAACTTTTGAAGCATTTTTCTCTTTGAGAATACTTGCTGGTATACGCCCACCATGTCTCTGAACGTATAATCGCATTCTAAGTGGATTCTTGTGTTTGGTGTAGTCTGAATATCCTCTGGCACCAAAATCAACAGTCTTATTATCTTCTAATATTGCTCTAAATTTCTTTTTCGAATCTGGACTACGAATAATTCTAACTCGCATACTTATATTTTACTTACAAATTATTTTTGGCACATGGAGCAGTAACCTTCGCTTTTTTTACCCAAGAACTTTTCTTCCTTGCCACGCTTTGTGAGAAAGAGGTGATCATACACATGAAACAAACCAAGGGCGACAGACAGAATGGCGAGTGTCTGCTTGTTGAAATTTTTGTATCTGAACGCAGTGTACAAAATAAGACTCAAGATCACGAGTTGAACTAACGTAAGTTTGGGCATGACAAATCTTTTTTCGAGACTATCAACACTTTCTGAGACAGACGGGGCATACTTTTCAGAGCGTTTATATCCAGGCATTTTTATAATAGAATAAGAAAATAATGTCTTCCCTGTGGATTCCAATAATTTTATTACTTTATGATTATCTGAAACTACCGATAGACACATTGTATTTTTCTAATCCTTTGAGACCAATTGTTGGAATAAGAAATTCAATAATTGATTTATTTATGTATAAAAGTTTTTATAACGTTTATGATTTTCCAGGTTTATGGAAAGTAAAAGCAAATTTTGAAACAATAAAAACAACATTTGAACAAAATGTCGACAAAGTTCCAAAGTATTATTTTCATAAACTTGATAAATGGTTCAAGAAAAACAAAAAATATTATTATTACAAAGTTAGTGATTTTCCAGAAATACAAAAAATAATTGATGAAATACCATGTGTGGATAAAACAACTGGTGTCTTTGCTGTCATGGATGCCCCAATGTGTATACCACCTCACAGAGCCGAAAGTAACACACAACTTAGATATCATTTAACAATAAAAAGCGGCAGAGATTGTGTTTTACATACACCAAATAAAAGACATACACACTTCCCTGGTGATGAAATACTATTTGATCATTCAAGATACCACAAAGTAACCAAGAGGGGGTACATGAAGCGTGTTACTTTAATACTAGATGTGAACAGGTTTTGGTAACCTAAGTTATAGTCTTTAAATTAAAATTTAAGTTTAAAAAATAATAAATGTCAACTGTCGAAGAACTCAGGGAAATTATCAAAAATTTAGAGGAAGAGATCACCAGGCTTAAGGCTGCGTCAACGATTACCTCACAATGCGAAGGCGTTACTGGGAAAGGTACACCTTGCAGAAACAGAGCATTACCTGGCTTCATACACTGTCGTTTACACAAAGACAAACCACCAAAAGTAAAAAAGACTGGAGTAAAAGAAAAAGTCAAGAAAGTTGCAAAGGTTCACCCAGAGCATACTCACAAGATTGGTGAAGTCCCGACACAACCATGCCCTCTTTGCGAAACGCATGGTGATGTATTTGATCCTAATGTGACACATGTGTGTTACGAATCACCAAAGAGACTTTGGTGTGATGAGGCTAGTGATGATGATGATCTCCCAGAGCTCACCGTGTAAATAATAAAATTTACTAAAATTATGGGGGACATGGAAGAGCGTATAAAACTTGTAGCTTTATTTGGTAATATGATGTGTTTAATTGATTCGATTTTCCACAAAAAAATATAAATTAATAGTAATGATAACAGGGGGACATATATTTGTATTGTGTTTAATCCTTTTGTTGATATATTTACTTTTTAATAAAAGTAAACGTGAAAAATATGAATACAAAAGTCACACC
>Ga0233394_1000097_pt1 | contig 27907 bp, 17 predicted proteins | sample 24DmetaG_FD_190481 | JGI IMG/M metagenome (GOLD analysis project Ga0233394, IMG submission 190481) | Seawater microbial communities from Monterey Bay, California, United States - 24D | ecosystem: Environmental > Aquatic > Marine > Coastal | place: USA: California | collected 2016-11-02 | reverse complement strand
ATTCCTCCTTCTCTAGCCATAGCAATGGCCATTGAAGATTCTGTCACTGTATCCATAGCAGCAGATACAATGGGAACATTTATTGTAATATTTCTAGTAAATTTAGTTTGAATATTAACTTCTCTTGGAAGAACATCAGAATAAGCGGGGACTAAAAGAACATCATCATATGTTAAACCTTCTCCTAGTATTTTTGAATTGTGAACAATCATGGTGCAATTAACTTAAAATTAATTGCAAACAAATTTACAACATATTTATGGATATAGTGAAAATAAATAACTATAAGAATTCTTAGGTAATTTTATCGTACTTACTAAGCCAAGAATATTCGCTAAAATTTTTTCCAGATGAGGCACCAACAATCAACAACATTCCTAATACACCTTTAACGTAAAATAGAAATAGCATAAATAGGTGACCGAAGTGAGTATTACCACCATAGATAATGTTTTTTGTTAGAATTGTAAGAAGAAAACTAACAGCAAAAATTGAGATACCTAAATTTTCTACATTTTTAACTCCCCAATATTTTAGTCTTCTTAGCGGATGTAAATCAGTACCCCATTTATGGATTAAGTAATAATAATCATTACCCATTGGAGCAAAAAGAAGAGGGTCGTCTGCTTTGTCTAATCTAAATAATTTTGAAGGTGCTATGATTTTAAAACCATCTAAAACAGTATTATGTTTATTTTCTAAGGTTTTAATCTTGTCAATAACAACATCTGGATAAGACCCTTTAAAGTATTTTGTATCTAAAAAACGAAGACGATAATTAACACAAATTTTTTCAATGTGTGATATATGAAAAATAGCATTTGTATCTACTTCATCAATATTAAAAGTATTTACATTTCTATTGATAGGTGAAGCAGATAATCTCTCTAAAACTGATTTGTTTGGTGTAGAGATTTCATTAAAAATTGACTCAACCCAGTCAATAATTTTGTGAGTTTTTATATTATTTTCTCTCTCTTTAATTAGTTTTTTCTGTAAATCTATAGATTTTAACATCGTCAATTTATTTTTTTATAAAAATACAACAAAGTTTGCAAAACATCTTGTGTAAATAATGATTGTAATAATTTTGAATAATTCTTAATAAACAAGGAATTAAAATTTAAATTGCAGAGTTAAATACCAGTTTCTTGGAATAGAAGGGATAATTCCAGGACCTGGATAACCCGTTGCTCTTCTTGTAAAATATCTATTATCTAATACATTATTAACTCCTGTTTCTAATTTCATAAACTTATATTTATAAGAAGCTGAAATATCTAAAATATCGTAGGAAGGTATTATACCAACAATGCCACTAACATCTCCTGAACCAGAGTTTTCAGCATCTGAAAATTGATCAGAAAGATAGGTGTATTGTATACTTGAAGTAAAATTATCAAAACCAAAACGAATACCTGTTTTTAAATTCACATCAGGAACAAACTCAACCTTATTTCCAACAATTCCATTTGTAATAGCCCTGGTATATTTTGAATCAATAACAGAGGTATTGATGAAATAATTAAAACTATAACGTTCATCTAGTTTAAGAATTTTTTTAAAATTTAAATCAATAACTGATTCTAAACCCAAAATTTTTGCATCTCCAACGTTTGTCCTTAATTGTCCTAAATTATTTACTGGTGGTATTGTAGTATATAAAAACCCTATTCTGTCTTTGTAGAATAAATTAAAAAAACTAACGTCATAAGAAATCCAATTATTTAGACTACCTCTAGCTCCTATATCTAAAGTAAAACCATTGGCATCGCCAATATTTTCGTCTACAGCGTTTGAAGGGTTTATAATGTTTACATCTGAGAATGTAACCGATCGATAATTTTGAGATATATTTCCATAAAATTCTAAGAATGATGAAGGCTTATAACTTAATCCTAACCCTAATAAAATAAAGGAACGCTCCTTAACTTCGTTTATATTTTTTTCCTCATCTCCTATTGGATTTCCCGCAGCATCAAAATTAATTCTTTTTGAAATTCCTTGACTTTCAGTTTTTATATACTCAAAGCGTGCACCAGGAGTAATGGAGATTTTTTTTGTTAGATATAGTATATTCTCACCAAACAAGGCTAAATTAAAGTTTGGATTTTTAAAATCTCCCTGAACTCTATAATTGGGAAATTGCTCTATTGCTCTGTTAAAATTGGCATCAGAACCATCTGACCCTGGACCTTGATAACCAGTATTGTCTGCCTTATATATCTTTGAACCAATTAAATATGTAGCTTTTTTATCTAAAATAGTATACGAGCTTAAAAAGCGTGTTTCCAGACCAAAATTATTAAAATCTCCTACTAGTAACTCCCTTGCTTCTCCTGTATCAGGAAGATCTACTCTTCTAACTCTATAACCAACAGATTTTCGAGAAGCATTTAAACCAAAAAAATTGAATGTTAAATTTGACTTATTTGAGATCCTATGAGACCATTTTAAATTATACAACAGCCAGTCTACTTTAAACCAATTGCGTTCTCGGTTACTTTGAAAGGGATTGGCCGTAAACATTTGGTCACTTAATCCTCCTGCCTGTTGTGCTAAATAATCTAAATAAGTAAACTCTAATGTGAACTTATTTTTATCATCTAAATCATATCCTAAATGAATAAATGCATTATTTGATTCAAACCCAGAATTTGGTCTAAAGCCATCTCCCCTCTTGTAGTTTATATAAGAATAATAGGAAAGTTTGGCTTTTGTACCACTAAGACTAGTAAAATTTGTGAATAAACCATAACTACCCATTGTATTTCTGGTAGTAACGTCTATAGCTTTATTTGGATTTGGTGATTTTGTGATAAAATTCACTAATCCACCAAATTGAGATCCGTATTGTAAAGATGCTGCCCCACGAACAATTTGAATTTCTTCGAGTGATTCTGAAGCTGGTGTATAATAACTCTCAGGATATCCTAAAACATCTGCACTAATATCATATCCATTTTGTCTTGTATTGAAATTTGATGTTCTGTTTGGATCTAAACCACGGCCACCAATATTTAATTGTAAACCAGCATCATCATTTTGAAAAATATTTAAACCCGCAACCTGGCTATAGATTTGTCTTGCATTATTAGAGGCTAAATTTGCCATAGATTGAGACACTAATACCACTTCAGTTTTCTTTCCTGCATATATGGACGTTCCAACTACATCCCTTAATCTTTTTAATTCAAAAATCTTATTTTTCCTAGATATAATTTCAATTTCAGAGAGCTCCTCTGAAAAAGCATCTAAAATCACATTTAGGTTTGAAGATGAATTTTTGAATACTATAAGTTCTTTAAGTTTAAAATTTTCTGAATAAAAAAGAACTTTCATTTTCTCTTCATTGATGGAAAACTTAAAATAACCTTTAGCATTAGTTTCAGTAATAATACCTCCTGTAGAATTATAAATTTGAACTTTATTAATAGGTGTATTTTCCTCAGTTAAAACAATACCAGTGATTTGAGATTGTGCTATTAAAATAAATTTAAATACAAAAAAAACAGTAAGAAAATTGTGTTTATAATTCATAAATTATAGTCCTTTAATATTGATGTCAGATTCAAATGGAAGAATCCAATTTTTGTGATAAAATGATTCTTTTTCTTGATATAAATCAATTTTAGGGTTTATATATGGCCTACTCATTCGTCCGTTTAAAGCAACATAGCTTTCTACAAAAACTTGAATGTTTTGATGCCCTTGACGAGAAAAATGGTCTCCTAAATAGTGAGCATATTCAAGAATAAAATCGGGCTGAAAGCTCATTTGTTTTTCTTGATAAGGTGTTAAAAAATCCTCATTCTTTACATAAAAATAATTTCCTGTTTTTTCGTCTACTATTTTAAAATTTGCATAACCTGCCTTTTCCATTAACATCACTCTCCATGAGTATCTATACCCCTCTTCTGTCCAAAATAGCTCACCGGGATATAAAAAATATCTCCAAGGTAATGCCAATTGAATACTGAAAAAAATAAGTATAATGCCAGTTATGATTTTACCGTAATAGCTTGAAAAATTATATTCTTTGATTTGTAACAACCTTAAATGATTAATTCTTAGCATATTTCCTAACCAATACATTATTTTTTTATGAAAATTGGCATCGAAAAAGATTAATGAGCTTACAATCATAATGTATGGAAACATCCCTATAGGAAATAGCACTCTGGTAAATACATGAAAAAATATAACCAAAATAAAGGCGAATGGTCGAGTCTTTCTATAGATTAACAAAAATGGAATGATTAAATCATATAGTGCCCCACCCCAACTCATAACATAATGAAACCACTCTTGCTGCATGAGATTATTACCTATAATAGGGAGGTCGTATTTAGAGGGCAACCAAATTTTTAAGGGCATTGCTCTAAAAAGCCAATCTGAATTTAATTTAGTTAATCCTGCATAGAAGTAAACAATACCCAAAAGAAGTTTAACACTGTCTATGGTCCATCTAGGAATAAGATTATATTCTTTTTTACGTAAAAAAGCATCTACAGAAAATTGTACGTTAGCGGGTAAAAAAATTAATAGAAAGCTGAGAACACTCACAAAATAATAGTGATTTAGATAATTTGTTTTATCCATCAATTCTATATAAGTGAATGAAAGAAAAAACAGAATTATTGCAAATCTATATTTATAACCAAAAGCAATAAATAATGACGCTAAAGCACAAATAACAAATATTAAATACGTGTAATTACCAACAGGTTTTACCCACTCAAAACCATAATAAGAAAAAAAGAATGTAGGTTTTATGTAAAGTTTATCTATCCAACCGTTAGCCCAAAATCGAATCATACTAGCAAACATCATCAGACCAAATAAAATACGAAAAACCACTAATGGTCTTGCATCTGTGTGTTTGTTAAAATAATTCGTAATCATTATTTAATTTAAAAAAAAACCTGAAAAACTTTTATGGGTAAATGTTTTTCAGGTTTATACTTTTAGTTATTCATTAATCTCCATCTGCATCTACATAATCAATATTAATACTGAATGCTTGAAGCATATCAACTTTTAGAAGAACAACCGCTTTTTGTAATTCATCATATGCTCTTGTCATTTTTGAATTATCAGTTATTACTTGTTCGGATAGATTATTCGATAAATTATTAATTTCTAATCTTGCCGCATTAAATTGATCTCTTGTACTAACATAGATATCATTTCTATCTAAATATATGAGATAAGATTTAAAACTCTCACCGGTTGTATTACTGTTAAAATGCTTTCCATTATAAAAGTCTTCTACGGCTTGCAATGCAACAAGAACTAATTCTTTAGATATATCTTTTCTATAAAAGGCTTCTACTTTATTAGGTAAGGGACTTGAAGAAAAAATACCTGCTGGTATACCAATTTTGTTAGCTCTTAAACCTTTTTCGTAATAAAAAATAAAATCATTAACTAGCTTATTTAAAGAACTAGTTGCTGTATTTGATCTACTATCTATGAAGGTAGCTCTGTAAGAACTTTTCCAATGGCTTAATACTTCTTGAGTTAAACTATTCATCTGATTCAAAATAGCATTGATGTAATTAGAATATTTTGTAGCATCAGGTCCATTAGAATACATAGCCAATAAGTCAGAATCATTGTCTGCAATACCATATAACAAATAATCTAATGCAGGAAACCCTTGGGCATCTTGGTTGTTAACACTATTTAAATCATAACCACCATTAACAATATTATTTTCAACATCAGAAACAGTCAAAGGGTATACATTCATATAATAAGAATATTGTAATTCCTCAGCTTTACCTATGTTGAACATTTCTACACGTTGCCAACTTTTATAAGCATCTAACCAAGAAGCTCTAAATTGCTCAAGTGAATTTTGGTCAGGTGAAGCTGTGAAAGTTTGCCCAGCATTTTTCATTGAGGTCATTTTAGCTGCAAAATCTTCATATGAAGGTATTATTATATTGTCAGATAAATTAGTTAGCATTGATCCACGATCAAAATCGTCTACTAAACTTAATGGATCATCAGTTCTATCGGAAGAACAAGCATTTATTAGTACTGATAGAAAAACTATTGATAATAATTTCTTAAACATGTTATATTTATTTATTCTAAATAAAAGACAAAAGTAAATAAAAGTGACTAATAAATAGTCACTTTTTTTTATAAAATTTTTAACTGCCAGCTTGAGCAACAGAAATTCCAAATCTATCAGCTATTGTATTAGACATTGTATCTAATTGATCAGCTGTTATATCCCAAAAGCCGTTACCTGAAGTTAACGTTGAAATAAAACCATTTACCTCTGAAGTACTGAAATAAGCTGCGTTTGTTCCTGGTTTTCTTGTAAATTGAAGACTATAAACAAACCCAAAACCTTCAGATAAATCATGAAAAGCAGAAGCCCAATCTGTGCCTAGATTTGCTTTTCCTTGCTGTAAATAATAAATAGCTCTGATGGCTATGACTTTAGAAATATTTTCTCTAATAATATCTACTTGATCATCTCTAGTTAAATAATCATTATTAACAATCGCAGCTCTACCTAATTTAAAAGCATCATAAATAGTTGCAGCTATGCCCTGAAAGTCTGGATCTCCCTCTACTCTAGCCAAATACTTATTCAAAAAGCTATCTGCACCTAAAGTTGGATTTTCTTGATTGTCAGCTCCATATAGGTAACCGAATCCCTCATCCCATTTGTGCTCCATCGTGGTATAATTTTTACCATCTGATAAGGTTTTTTCATCATTATCAACTGTATTTGTTCCAGCGTCCAAAACAGCGGTTCCTAAATAGTTATTTAACATTTGATCTGCCATCAAACCACCAATTAACCCTTTATTAATCGCCTGATTTAACTCCAAACCCTTACCATTAACATATCGAGTTGAACCCCCACCAGCTTCTTGAATTTTACCTGCTGATCCAGCTGAAGCATCATCAGACCAATAGGGAAATACATCACTAACTTGTTCAGATATCCATGAATCAAATTGATTTTTAATCGCTGTAGCATCAGTTGTGTTCGATGAAAATAAATCTGCAGAAGCAGCTGTCTTACTTCTAATATTTTTTGAGGAAGCATTCAAATTAGTATCAGAAAAGTCTGCAGCACCCTCTTGATGATCAAACATGGCATCTAACTGAGTTTCAGTTTTTGATTCATCTTTTAATGCGGAAATAAACTCTTGTCCCATTGCGATTCTGGTAGATTGTCCAGAATAATAAACTGTTGTAACTCCATCTCTTAAAAAAGTATAAGTAGCCGGAGCCACAGTTGGTTCAGGATCTACTATAGGGTCATCATCTTTATCACAAGACATAAAAAACAAAGATGAGATTGTTAAATAAAAGAATAATTTTTTCATTTTAATTTAGATTTAATAAAAATAATAATTAATATATTTTGCAAATATACATAACAAAACTTGTATTACAAATCTTATTTAGATTAAATTTAAATAAATTATGTTATTTTTTTAAAAAAGATATAACTGCTTTTCTTATATCAAAAGAAACTTCATTGATATTAGGAGAATACACTGAGATAATATCGGGATGCTCTGAAATTAAAAAAGGAATATCCAATCCTTTCATTAAATAGTCACTTATAGCTATTGTGTAAATTTTTGAATCAATTAACTTATTTTGATTAATAAAAATTTGACCTTTTTTGATTTCTATATTACTTCGCTGAAGATAAGCTCCACTTCCGGCTGAGTGTTCACCAAATTCAATTACTCTTTTTAACAAAACTCCTTTGATTTTTACTTTAAGTACTGGTCCACCAAAGGGTAAAACCCTAAAAATATCAACACTATTAATGTCTCCAATGAGTTGATCATCAATTCTTATAGACCCACCATTAACAAGGGAACAATCAACTTCGTTATCATAAGAAAACGCCATTGATTTGGCAATAAGATTACCAAGATTGGTTTGTGAAGATCTTATAGGAATATCTCTACCATCTAATGGAGTTTCAGTAGAATAAATAATATCGTATGGGTTTTCAACAATCAAGGATATTTGATCATCCATTATCTTAAGCCATTTGTCTACTACAGCTTTCACTTCTAAATCGTCATTAATAACGGTATCTATAGTTTTTAAAACAGAGGATATCGAAGTTTTATTTAAAATTTTATCAAATGTTATATGATGAACATATGCTGATTTAGCATTAGCATCTGCTTTGGTAATTTTAACATTACCAATCATTTCATTTTTATGATCATGTTCATGACCTCCCATTATTAATGGAATATTAGGTAATAATCGGGCAATTTCTCTATCGTGTTCTATTTTAACATGGGTAAGCCCTATAACAACATCTACTTTCTTTTTAATAGTATTATACTCTTTTTGTATGGAACTAAACATATCTTTATATAACACATAATCTTTTGGATTAGATGGAATGCAAACACTTATAAAGCCTATTTTAATCTTTGTTCCATCATCATCTGAAATCTCTTTTATGAATGAACCTTTTATAGGGGCTTTGAGTCCATTAATTTCTTGATAAAATGGTTTGATACTGTCTTTAGTTTTATTAAATACGTTTGAAGAAATCCATGGAAAATTACTCTCATTCAATCTTGATTGAAGATCTTTTTTAGATAAATCAAATTCATGGTTTCCAAAAGCAGCTACATCAAAATTCATAGCATTCATTACCTCTACCATCTGTTTACCTCTTATTCTCGATCCCTTATATTTCATAGTTCCGATTAAGGAGGGATTTAAAAAATCTCCTGCCATAACAAGCAATGTATTCTTATTTTCTGCCAATAAATCTTGATGTAAAGTTTCAACTCTTGCCATACCGCCGAATTTACCCCCTTGAATTGAAGAAATTTCATAGACATCATTCAATTGTAACAGCGTAAATGAAATCTTACCATCATCTGATGAACAAGATAACAATAGAAGAAAAAATAATAGAATTGGTGTAAATTGTTTCATGGTTATACTTGTTAATTAGAAAATTTTTAAAGCTTGATTGTAAGCACTTTCAAAACTCATAGGTTTTATACCTGTATTGACTTTTTGAGCTGTAAAGTAAGAAATAAGTTTCTCAGTAGGCATATTTCCAGTTAACTCATCTTTAGCCATTGGACATCCACCATAACCTTTAATTGCTCCATCAAAGCGATTGCATCCAGCTTTAAATGCAGCATCAACTTTCTCATGCCAAGAGTCTAGTGTAGTATGTAAATGAGCTCCAAATTCAATTTTTGGATAGCTAGAAATTAAGTTTGAAAATAAATAAGTAATCACATCTGGGGTAGAACTTCCAATGGTATCTGATAACGATATAATGTTAACACCCATATCTGATAGTTTTTCTGTCCAATTAGCTACTATATTAACATTCCAGGGATCTCCATAGGGATTACCAAATCCCATAGATAAGTAAGCGACAACTTCTTTATTTTTTTTTGAAGCTATCGATAAAATCTCTTCAAGTTCTTTAATGGATTGATGAATTGTTTTGTGAGTATTACGCATTTGAAAATTCTCGGAAATTGAAAATGGATATCCCAAATAAGTAATTTCTTCAAATTGACTAGCATCATTGGCACCTCTTACATTGGCAATAATTGCTAATAATTTACTTAGAGTTTGTGAAAGATCTAGTTTTGATAAAACAGCAGCAGTATCTCGCATCTGAGGAATTGCTTTGGGCGAGACGAAACTTCCAAAATCTATGGTATCAAAACCAACATTTAGCAATGAGTTAATATATGTAGCTTTGGCATCAGTAGAAATAAAATGACTTTTAATACCTTGCATGGCATCTCTTGGACATTCTATAATTTTTACTTTATTCATCATATCAAAGATACAATTTAAAGCATTCAATCTAAATCAAAATAAAGATAGCAATGCCTACAAATACAAAAATTTGAAGCCATTGTAGCCAAATTCCAATATTTTTATTTTTTTTAATTTTATCAGAAATAGTTCCTCCAAGTATTGCTATTATTGAAAAAACAATAAATGAAACCAATATAAATAAAGCTCCCAAAATAAAGAATTGAAGACTTAGTGGTAATGTTTCAGTAAATAAAAATCCTGGGAATAATGCCAGAAAAAAAATAGTAACCTTAGGATTTAGTACATTCATAATAAATCCTATTTTAAATAATTGAAAAGAAGACTTTTTTTCTATTTTGTCAGCACTAAATGAAATCTCAGAACTGCTGTTGTATACTTTATATGCTAAAAATAAAAGATATAAAGCACCAAATAGTTTAATCGCAAAAAAAAGATTACTATTATTTTTTATAATTGCAGAGATTCCAACTGCTAAAAATATTGTATGGACAATACAACCTGTCATTAATCCTAAAATGGTTGCTAGTCCATATTTCTTTCCATAAATAACACTTTGCATTAACACAAAAATATTGTCTGGGCCAGGAGAAATTGCCAAAAGGGAAACAGCAATTACAAAAGATATTAATACCTCCATTTTTGGTATATGTTAATGAGCTAATAACGCCTTATTGATCTTTTTAATTAAACCTGGTCCTTCATAAATAAAGCCAGTATAAATCTGCACTAAATCTGCACCTGCCTCAATTTTTTCGAGAGCATCTTCTGCTGAGTGTATACCTCCTACCCCAATAATTGGAAATGCCTTATTAGAATTCTGAGCTAAATACCTAATTACTTTAGTGCTTAATTCTTTTATTGGTTGACCACTTAATCCACCATTACCAATTTCTTTTAAAAGACGATCTGAAGCTTTTAAATTATTTCTAGTAATTGAAGTGTTGGAGGCTATTACTCCATCAATATTTGTTTCTGCTACCAATTCAATAATTTCATCAAGTTGATTATTATTTAAATCAGGTGCAATTTTTAATAAAATTGGTTTTTGAATAATTTCTTGGTTGTTTAGCTTTTGAATAGCTGTAATTAACTCTATTAAATAAGATTTGTCATTTAACTTTGCATGACTTCCAACGTTAGGACAACTTACATTTAAAACAAAATAATCTACAAAAGGATGAAGACCTTTAAAACATAATTCATAGTCTCTTGTGTAATGTTCTGAGTTCGTTTGAGTATTTTTCCCAATATTTCCTCCAATAATAAGTTTTCCTTTATTTTTCTTTAGTTGTTCAATTGCAATTTCCAAACCATCATTATTAAAACCCATTCTATTAATGATACCTGCATCATCTTTTAATCTAAATAGTCTTTTTTTAGGGTTACCTTCCTGGCCTAGAGGAGTTACTGTTCCAATTTCTATAAAACCAAAACCAAAATTTGCCAATTCATTAAATAATACTGCATTTTTATCAAAACCTGCTGCTAAACCCACTGGATTTTTAAATGTAATACCAAAAAGTGTTCTTTCTAATCTTTTGTCCTCAATTTTATATATACTTCTGAATATTGAGGGCATTAGAGGAACTTTACATAAAAAGCGAATTAATGAAAAAGTTATATAATGTATCTTCTCAGGGTCTAATAAAAACAGAAATGGACGAATAAATAGTTTGTACATATTAAATTAAAAAAAGCTCCAAAAGGAGCTTATTATTATCTTAAAACAGCCTGTAAATTTTTTTCAAATGACTGTTGTAATTTTTGCATTATTTTATCGATTTGACGATCTTCTAGTGTCTTATTTTTATCTTGTAAAACAAAACTCACCGCATACGATTTTTTTCCTTCAGGAAGTTTTTCTCCTTGATAAACATCAAATAAATCTACATCTTTTAATAAATTTCGTTCAGATTGAAATGCCAAATCATATATTTCTTTGAATGTAACCTTTTCATCTAGTAAAAGTGCCAAATCTCTTTTAACAAGGGGAAATTTAGTTAAATTAGAAACTTTCATTGTTTTTTTACCAGAAATAGAAAGCATACTTGACCAGTCAAAATCTGCAAATAAAACTTCTTGCTTAATTCCAAATTCTTTGAGTATTTGTCTATTAACAACACCAAATTCTAACAATTTCTTTTTCCCTAAACTAAATACTATGCCCTCAGAAAATATATCAGATTTTGTTGGGCCTGTTTTTACATTTGAAATACCTAATCGTTCTAAAATAGATGTTATAATTCCTTTTAAATAAAAGAAATCAGAATTTAGTGATGAATTAGTCCAAGTATCTTTAGTTCTTGTACCTGAGATAAATAATGTGAGGTGTTTATCTTCTTGATACCCATGATCATATTTATGATATGTTTTCCCAAATTCATATAATTTTAGGGAATTATTTTTCCTGTTAATGTTATAGGATATAGATTCTAATCCACTAAATAATAATGATTGCCTTAATACTTTTAAATCATTACTTAAAGGATTTAACATACTTACGTTAAATTCTGTTTTTAAATTCTTGGAAAGAGAAATATAATCCTCTTTAGTTAAAGAATTTGCCATTGTCTCATTAAAACCTAATGAGGTCAATTGATTAGCAATAATATTTTCTAAATAAATATCTTTATTATTGTTAAAAGATATGGATGAATTTAACTTATGAGAAAATTTGATATTATTATAACCATAAACCCTGAGAATTTCTTCAATAATATCCGCTTCTCTTTGAACATCTACTCTATATGAAGGTATTGTTAACCCTAAACCTCCCTCAGTTTCACTACTTATTTTTATTTCTAAAGAAGCTAAAATATTTTTAATAGTTTCTTTATCTATTTCTTGACCAATTAACCTGAAAGCATTTTCGTAGGAAAGAAAAACTTGGAAATCTTCCACTTTTTCAGGATAAAAATCCATCACATCTGATGCTATTTTTCCATTAGAATATTCTTTTATTAAAATTGCAGCTCGTTTTAATGCATATTTTGTAAAATTAATATCAATACCTCTCTCAAAACGAAAGGAAGCGTCTGTATTTAATGCATGTCTTTTTGCTGTTTTTCGAATAAAAACAGGATCAAAATAAGCACTTTCTAAAAATATGGAGGTAGTTTTTTCGGTTACTCCAGAATTTATACCTCCAAAAACACCTGCAATACACAATGGATTTGACGCTGCATCACAAATCATAATATCTTCAGAATGCAATTCTCTCTCCACGCCGTCTAAAGAAGTGAATTTTGTTCCAGATTCTAATGTTTTTACAAGAACTTTATTTCCCTCTATTTTTTCTGCATCAAATGCATGTAGGGGTTGTCCTAATTCATGTAAGACATAATTAGTAATGTCTACTATATTGTTTTTGGGTGTTATACCAATAGATTTTAAACGGTTTTGAATCCATTCGGGAGAATCTTTTACTTCAACATCTACAATAGATATACCACAGTAACGAGGAGCTAATTCTTTTTTACTTACTTCAACATCTATTCTCAGTCTTCTTTCATCTACCTGAAAATCACTAACAGATGGAGTAATTAGCTCTAAATTAATCCCATGTTGAATTAATCCTGCACGAAAATCTCTGGCAACTCCATAATGACTCATGGCGTCTGCTCTATTTGGAGTTAAGCCAATTTCAAAAACTTTATCAACCTCTATGTTAAAAACATCAGCAGCCTTGGTACCTGATTTTAATTTATCATCAAGAATTAAAATTCCATCATGACTAGCTCCTAAACCTAACTCATCTTCTGCACAAATCATTCCATGACTCTCCTCACCTCGAATTTTTCCTTTCTTAATTTTAAAACCAACCCCTAAATCATCATATAACATAGTTCCAATTGTAGCAACAGGAACCTTTTGACCCACAGCAACATTTGGAGCACCACAAACAATTTGAACAGGGTCTCCAGATCCTAAATCTACAGTTGTTAGTTTTAAACGATCTGCGTTAGGATGTTGTATACATGTCAATACTTCTCCAACAACTACGCCTTCAAGACTTCCTTTGATCGATTCGATAGTTTCAACTCCTTCAACTTCTAAACCTAGATCAGTTAATAATTCACTTGTCTTATTAACTTCCCAATCAGTTTGTAAAAATTGCTTTAACCAATTATATGATATCTTCATCTAATGTTTTAGATTTTGATGCAAATTTAAAGAAATTAAAGTTTTTAAAAGAAGATTTTTAAGATTTTACAGTGCGTTAAATTTAATATCTTGTTAAGGGAAAAAATATTATTAATTACCCGCATAATTATAAACTTAAAAAACAAATAACTATCTTAAAATTTAAAAAAATAAAAACTTCTTTTTACAAAAAATACTTTTATAGATGACTGACGAATCTACCTATTGCAATTTCACAAAAAACTTAGATAAAAATAATGTTCATAAAATTTATCACGACACTCAATATGGGTTTCCTTTAAATTCTGACAATGAACTCTTTGGTAGATTGATCTTAGAAATAAATCAAGCCGGTCTATCATGGAATACCATTTTAAATAAACAAGATAATTTCAGAAAAGCCTATTCAAACTTCTCAATCAAAGTAATCGCAAATTATGACGATAAAGCACGTACACGATTATTGAATGATGCAGGCATTATTAGAAATAAGCTTAAAGTAGATGCAGTTATTTATAATGCTCAAATACTATTAGATATCCAGAAAAAGTTTGGTTCTTTTCAATCTTGGCTAAATAATAATCATCCAAAAACTAAAGAAGAATGGGTTAAATTATTTAAAAAAACATTTAAATTTACAGGAGGAGAAATTACCAATGAATTTCTAATGAGTACTGGATATTTAAAAGGATCCCACAAAAAAAATTGTCACATATATAAAAAAATTTTAAAGAAGAACCCCAAATGGAATACTAACTGATATTTGACCAAGCTCCTGTTGTTTTAGATATTTCAGAGTAAGTGTTTTTAATCACATTATTTTTAACTTTTGAAAGAGTAGGATCATCTTGTAAAATTTCTAGGGCTAAATTTCTGACCACATAAAGAATGGGAGTATCTTTTACAACATCTGCAATTTTTAAATTTAATACCCCACTTTGTTGGGTTCCCATCATATTCCCAGGTCCACGTAATTTCAAATCTACCTCAGCAATTTTAAAACCGTCTGATGTTTCTACCATAGTTTTTAATCTAGTTTTTGCCTCAGTTGACAATTTAAAACTGGATAATAAAATACAATAACTCTGATCTGCTCCTCGACCTACCCTTCCTCTTAATTGATGTAATTGACTCAAACCAAAACGTTCTGAACTTTCAATAACCATAATACTTGCATTTGGAACATTAACTCCTACTTCAATTACAGTAGTTGCTACCATTATCTGAGTTTGCCCTTTTACAAAACGTTGCATCTCATATTCCTTATCGATAGCTTTCATCTTACCATGTACAATACTGATTTGATATTTTGGAACAGGAAATTCTCTTGAAATACTCTCATATCCATCCATCAAATCTTTATAATCCATGGCTTGAGATTCTTGAATTAATGGATATACTACATATACTTGCCTGCCTTTTTGTATTTCTTGTTTCATAAATTTGAATACAGCCAACCTATTGCTATCATTCCTATGCACAGTTTTAACCTCTTTCCTTCCAGGTGGTAATTCGTCAATTACAGAAATATCCAAATCTCCATAAACACTCATAGCAAGTGTTCTAGGAATTGGTGTAGCTGTCATGACCAAAATATGTGGAGGTAATTTATTCTTTAACCACATTTTAGAACGTTGTGCAACACCAAATCTATGCTGCTCGTCTATAATAGCAATTCCGAGATTCTGAAATTTAACTTTATCTTCTAATAATGCATGTGTTCCAATTAATATATTTAGCTTACCACTCTCTAAACTTTCATGAATTTCTCTTCTTTTTTTAATCGAACTTGAACCTGTTAACAAGGCAACAGAAACATTTACGTTTTGTAATAATTCATCAATGGCTTTGAAGTGTTGAGTAGCTAAAATTTCAGTTGGAGCAATAATACTGGCTTGAAAACCATTGTCTATGGCTAACAACATGGCTAATAAAGCTACAATTGTTTTTCCAGAACCAACATCACCTTGCAATAAACGATTCATATGAGCATTTGAAGCAACATCATTTCTAATTTCTTTCAGTACTGCTTTTTGAGCATTAGTAAGGGTGAAGGGTAAATATTTATTATAAAATTCATTAAAAGTAGTTCCAACTTTCGCAAAAACATATCCTTTGATTTTATTTTTTCTAATGATTTTTTTTCGAACTAGTTGTAATTGGATAAAAAACAGTTCCTCAAACTTCAATCGATATTGAGCTCTTTCTAACATTTCTGGTGATGTAGGAAAATGAATATTTAATAAGGCCTCTTTTTTTCCAATAAGTCCATGATTAGAAATTATTTCAGTTGATAAACTTTCTTGAATTTGTTCATAAATTTGAAGTAAAATACTCTGAATATAACCTCTGAAAATTTTATTACTTAAACCGCTATTTACCAACCTATCGGTTGATGAGTAAACCGGCTGTAACTTTGTTTGTAATTTTTTCTTATAATCTTCTAGTAAGTCCATCTCCGGATGAACAATTGAAAAACTACCCTTAAAATGATTTAATTTACCATAAATAACATAAGGAGTATTTATTTTAATTGAATCTTTTAACCACTTATGACCTTTAAACCAAACTAAATCCATAGTCCCTGTTTCGTCTTGAAATTTTCCTATTAACCGACTACCTTTTTTTTGTTTAACTGTTTTAAGCGAGGTGATTTTTCCAATAATTTGAATGTCAGAATTATTATCAATAAGGCCATTTATTTTATAAAACTTAGTTCGGTCTATATACCTGTAGGGAAAAAAATGAAGTAAGTCTTTTATTTTAGTTATGCCAAGTTCAGCTGAAATTAAACTAGCCCTAACGTTACTAATACCTTTAATGTAATAAATAGGGTTATTTAAATTCATAAATCAGACTATATAAGGCGAATTTAATCATATTAAATTAATTTTTTTTTAATTCTATATGTGTTCAATAATAAATAAAAAAGATACGCAAAAAGAAAAACGATTAAGGTTTTTTACTCAAAGTCTATTGTTATCTTTGCAGCGATAAATTTTTAATATTGAGGTTACATAGAAACTTAGTATATACCGTTATAGATAGTATCCGTGATATTTTTAATGAAGGTGTTTACGCAGATAAAGCAGTAGAAAAAGCATTAAAAAGAGATAAACGTTGGGGAAGTCGCGATCGTAAATTTGTTGCAGAAACAATTTATGAAATAGTTCGATGGAAAAGACTATATGCTGAAATAGCAAATGTTAAAGAACCTTTTGATAGAAATAACTTATGGAGAATATTTTCTGTTTGGTGTGTATTAAAAGGAATAGCTTTACCAGATTGGAATCAAATTGAACCCACTCCTACTAGAAGAATTAAAGGGAAATTTGATGAATTATCGAAAATTCGAAAATTTAGAGAATCTATTCCAGATTGGATAGATGATGTTGCTATATCGGAACTTGGAGAAGAATTATGGACTAAAGAACTAGCAGCTCTTAACAAACAAGCAGAAGTAATTTTAAGAACTAACACATTAAACACCACAAAAAAAGAACTTCAAAAAATACTCCAAGATGAAAGTATTTTTACTGAATTCATTCCCAACCATGAAGATGCATTAAGATTAATTGAAAGAGCCAATGTTTTTAAAACAGAGGCTTTTAAAAATGGATATTTTGAGGTACAAGATGCCTCCTCACAATTGGTAGCAGAATATTTAGAGGTAGAACCTGGAATGAAAGTTATTGACACCTGTGCTGGTGCTGGAGGAAAAACATTGCATTTAGCTTCTTTTATGAAAAATAAAGGACAAATTATTGCTATGGATATTTATGAAAGTAAATTAAGAAAACTTAAAGTAAGAGCGAGAAGAAATAAAGTTCATAATATAGACACAAGGATTATAGACTCTACAAAACCCATTAAAAAGTTACATGGTAAGGCAGACAGGGTTTTAATTGATGCGCCTTGTTCAGGATTAGGTGTTTTGAGAAGAAATCCTGATTCTAAATGGAAACTTCAACCTGAATTTCTCGAAAATATAAAAAAAGTACAACAAGAAATTTTACAACAATATTCTAAGATGGTAAAACAAGGTGGTAAATTAGTTTATGCTACATGTTCCGTTCTGCCGTCTGAAAATCAGAATCAAATAGCTGAATTTTTGGATTCAGAGTCAGGAAAAGATTTTGAATTAGTTAAAGACCATAAGGTATTAGCTCATATTTCAGGTTTTGATGGGTTTTATATGGCTCAGTTAGAGCGAAAATAAGTGAGCATCACATGCTCAACATCTTAAGATGTGAAAAGTGAAAAAAAATTGCATTGAAAAAGTTTTGTTTTAAGAAGTACTCAAGAGATTGAGTAATTATTAATTTTTATTAAAAAATAATGAAAAAACAAATACTTTTTTTAATATTAAGCTTGTATTCAATATTTATTCTAGCTCAGGAAAGCTATTATAACGATGTAGATTTAAATCTTACTGGAATAAGTTTAAAAGAAGCGTTAGCAACCAAAATTATAACAACCCACACAAATAATTTATCATATACTCCGGGCATATGGAATGCTGTAATGGTTACTGATATGAATCCTCTAAACTCTAATGAAGTATTGCTTGTGTATGGATTTGAGGACGGATCTGACTCAGATAGCACAAATGATCGCGAAAGGAATATTAATGATAATTGCACATCAAGTAGTTGTGTTGGATTATGGAATAGAGAGCATGTATATCCTACCTCTTTAGCAACTCCAGATTTAGATCAAGATGGAACAAATGGCCCACCTTATGCAGATGCTCATAATTTAAGACCTTGTGACTCACAAAGAAATTCTTCAAGAGGTAATAAAAAATTTATTGCAGGGTCAGGAAATTCTGGTCCAACAGGATCAGGCTGGTATCCTGGTGATGAATGGAAAGGTGATGTTGCAAGAATTATCATGTATATGTATTTGAGGTATGATGACAGAACTTTACCATCAAATGTTGGAATTGGAAATAATTCAGATACTCCAGATGATATGATTGATTTATTTTTACAATGGAATGCTGACGACCCAGTTTCAGATATTGAAAAACAACGTAATCCATACCATGAAAATACTTCTAATTCTGATGCACAAGGAAATAGAAATCCATTTATAGATAATCCCAGATTAGCCACAAGAATATGGGGTGGTCCAGAAGCTGAAGACATTTGGGGAATTTATTCCAATACAGATACTGAAGCACCATCTGTCCCTACAGGATTAAATGCTTCTAATATTACAACGAACTCTATTGAACTCTCATGGAATGCCTCTACTGATAATGTAGGAGTTAGTAGCTATGATGTTTATGTTGATGGAAATTTAGAAGCCTCAACCTCAAACACAAACTATACAAGTACTGGACTATCATCAAATATTACATATGATTTTACTGTATCAGCCAGAGATATTGCAGATAATATATCTGCACAAAGTTCACCTTTAACAGTAACAACACAGGAAGATATTGAAGCTCCTTCAGTTCCTATGAATATTGTTATAAGTGATGAAACAGAGGACTCATTTAAGATTACTTGGGATCCATCTACAGATAATACAGAAGTTGTTCACTATAATATTTACATAGATAATATATTCTATGACATGATTAATATTAATAGTTATACTGTTGATGGTTTAACAGCATCTACAACGTATATTGTATCTCTTGAAGCAGTGGATGAAGTAAATAATACGTCAGCTCAAAGTGCTCCTGTAAATGCAACAACAACTGACGGTAATTCAAATACTATTAAGGAGGTTTTAATTTCAGAATATGTAGAAGGCAGCAGTAACAATAAAGCAATTGAAATTGCAAATTTAATAACAACACCAGTAGAACTTGATGGATACAACCTTAGAAGAGATAGTAATGGAAGTGGTGAATGGTCTGAAAAATTTGATTTAACTGGAACTATTAATGTAGGAGATGTTTTGGTCATTATAAATGGAAATGCAAATTCTCAAACCCTTATTGATCAGGCAGATATAATAGTTGCAAATAACCAAAGTACTAATTATGGAGAACCTTTAAATTTTAATGGAAATGATCCTGTTGGCTTATTCAAGGATGATATTCTGATTGATATTGTAGGTGAATTTGGGGGAGGTAACTCAAATTTCGCAAAAGATGTTACACTGAGACGAATGGCAACAGTGGTTGAACCTAATATAAATTTTGATCTCGATACTGAATGGGAAATTTTCCCTACAGATACTTTTGATGATATCGGTGGAACTCATCTTACTTTAAGTACAGAGGAATCTCTTTGGGAACAAGTATCTGTATACCCAAACCCAACTTTAAACGGTTTTTTAAATATTAAATTTAATAAGGATGCTAAGGTAGAAGTATTTAGTATCTTTGGAAAAAAATTGATTCAAACAAAAATTAATCATTTAGATTCTTTAATAGATATATCATCATTGTCTAATGGTATCTATTTTATTAAAATTTCACATAAAGAATTGTCTTTATCAACAAAAATTATCAAAATTTGATGACTAAAAACATACTTGCATTCATTTTAATCACATTAAGCATAAATTCTTATGCCCAGATACCTCCTGGCTATTATAATTCTGCCACTGGAAGTGGATATACGTTAAAAACACAATTAAAAATAATCATAACTAATGGTCATATAGATCAAGGATATAGTGCTTTATATGATGCCTACATAGATAGTGACAATGACACATTCTATGAAAATGACAATACTGTTCTAGATATGTATTCAGAAAACCCTACTGGAAGTGATTCCTATAATTACAATCATAACGATAGAACTTGTGGGAATTATAATTCCGAAAATGATTGTTATAATCGTGAACATATTTTTCCTCAAGGTTTTTTCAATGAGCAACTTCCCATGCGAACAGACATTCATCATGTTGTACCTACTGACGGTTATGTAAATAATAGGAGAGCTAACTATCCCTTTGGTGAAGTTACTAACGACACTTGGATATCAAATAATGGTTCAAAAGTTGGTCAAAATACTTTTGGATCGTATTCTGGAGTTGTTTTTGAACCCATAGATGAATTTAAAGGGGATATTGCAAGAATGTTATTATATTTTGCAGTAAGATATGAAGATGAAGTAACAGACGATTCATGGGATGATTATACGACAACTAATAATCCATTAAATGGAACTAACAATCAGGTATACGAAACATGGTATTTACAATTACTTCATAAATGGCATCTTGAAGATCCTGTGAGCGCTCGTGAAATTAAGAGAAATAATGAAGCATATAACTTTCAAGGAAACAGAAATCCATTTATAGATTATCCAGAATATGTGGATTCAATTTGGGGTTCATTGCTTTCAAATTCAGATTACCAACTAAGCAATCAAATATCAATATACCCTAACCCAGCTATTGGCAACAATATTAAAATTCTTAGTAAAGAAAAAGTAACCGTTAAAGTATATTCAATTTTAGGAAAAGAGCTACTTAAAAGAACTATATATCCTGAAAATAATGCACTTGATATTTCTTCCATGAATAAAGGAATTTATATAATTAAAATATCTAATAATTACAATACAATAACTAGAAAGCTTATTAAAAAATAATAGTCAAGTGGTTAATACAAATAAAAGTTTTTACACTATTTTATTTACAGTTTCACAAACTTCTTTTTGTAGACTTTAGAAGATTCAATGTCTTTAATTAACAGAAGATAGATTCCTTTTGTTAGGGTTTCTAAATTTAAACTTTCATTTCCAAGAATCTTATTTTTAGACACCATTTTACCCCTTACATTATAAATAAAGACGCTATAATTTCCGGATTCTAATTGAATATTCATATCAGTCACTACTGGATTTGGAAAAACAGTAATATCCTTTTCAAAACTATTTTCACTTGTAGACAATTGACCGCCTACAATAGAAATATTTCCTTCTTCATCAAAAGGATCAGACCATTTTTCATTGGTGTAAATATCTGAACCTGTCAATGTATTTAAGAAAGCCTCTAATGCATTTTTCTCATTGTTGCTTAGGTTTAATTGTTGAGTTTGATTACCAGGTCTCTGTAATCTATTATCCAAATTAGTATTGTCTGGATGATTAGGAATATTATTATAATGTTCTATAACCTCCAATAAAGAAGTCAAACTGCCATCATGCATCATTGGGCCATTTAAACTGCCATCAGGATTAACTATATCTCTTAAAGATGGAGATCTAGTATTATTTATATCTATTTCAGATGTATTACCAATAACTCCAATCACTCCATTATTTAATGCATTAGGATCTATATCAAACTCAGGAGGAGCATGACATCCAGCGCACCCAGCTCCTCCATTAGGTGGGGGATTTAAAAATAATTGTTTTCCTAAATTTTCTTGAGGAGTAAAATTTGGAAAAGGGGCATTTAAGTTTGGAGATTGCTCAAAACCTTCATCAAATTTAGAATCGAAAGATTGAATACTTCTTACAAACTGAGCCAAAGCTCTTTGAATTTTATCTTCATTAATAGTAGAATTCCCATAAGCAAACTCAAACAATATTTGATAATAATTTATTGCCGAAAGCTTTGTTATTAAATCATTAAAATCTGGGTCACCATTAGTTCCACTAAAGCCCATTTCTATATGATCTTGAATGGGTTGAGTAACTTGATTTTCTAAACTAGTAGCTCTTTCATCCCAAAAAAAATTTTCTTCATTAGAAAATCGACTATTCACCAATCGCATGGAGTGTCTTCCAGTATTGCCTCCGTTTAATCCTACACTTGAGGTTAAGGGATCGCTAAAAGCAAAAGCTTGCTGATGACAACTAGCACAAGCTGTTGTATTATTTTCAGATAGATTTTTATCATAAAATAAAACTCTTCCCAAAGTAGTTATTTGGTTATTAATCTGATTGGACTCTGGTGTATTATCTTTGGTTATATAAGAGGGAGTATCTTGGTTCTCATAATTAAATAAGTCATCTAGATCTATGGTTCCGCTAATCAAAATAAAAAGAAGACCTAATAAACTTATTGTTTTTGAGATTTTTTTCATCGTAATAATTTTTTACTTAGACTAAGATTTTTTCCAATAGTTTAAACTAGAGGCTCTATCATCGGCTAAAAAACATAATTTTAAATATATTCATTCAATATATTAATTTTTTGTTGATAAATGATTTATAACCTTTGAAAAAAGAGGTTTAGATTGTTAAACTTAAGAGTGAAAGTTTTTAAATTTGCTAGAATAATTTAACAAATCATATTCAGAATGATCAATTTCTTTGGAAACTCAAATAGCAAAATATTTGCTGTTCAAACAACAGAAGAATTAAGTAATGAAAATAAAGCAAAACTAACTTGGTTATTTTCATGCTCTGAGCTAGTTTCAAAGGGAACTAATGAACAAATAACATCTATAGATAACTTTTTTATTGGTCCAAGATCAGCAATGATAACTCCATGGAGTACAAATGCTGTTGAAATTACTCAAAATATGGGGATTAAAGGGATCACAAGAATAGAGGAATTCAATCAAGTTAGTAAAGAATTTTCTGATTATGATACGATGATATTTCAAAAATTTTCAGGTTTAGATCAAAAAATATTTACCATAGATATTAAACCAGAACCCATTTATTTGATTGACGATATAGCCTCCTTTAACAGTAAAGAAGGATTGGCTTTAAACGATGAAGAAATTACATATTTGGAGAGTGTTTCTAAAAAAATTAATAGAAAACTAACCGATTCTGAAGTTTTTGGATTTTCACAAGTTAATTCTGAACATTGTAGACATAAAATTTTTAATGGAACTTTTGTTATTGACGGTAAAGAAAAACCCACCTCTCTTTTCAAGATGATTAAAGAAACCTCTAAGCAACACCCCAACGATATTGTTTCTGCTTACAAGGATAATGTGGCATTCATAAAAGGACCCACTGTAGAACAATTTGCGCCAAAAAGAGCTGACATTCCAGACTATTACAAAACAGAAAAGTTTGATTCTGTAATTTCTTTAAAAGCAGAGACCCATAACTTCCCTACAACTGTAGAACCCTTCAATGGAGCTGCTACTGGATCTGGAGGTGAAATTAGGGATAGACTGGCAGGTGGAAAAGGTTCTTTACCTTTAGCTGGAACTGCAGTTTATATGACATCCTATTCACGTCTAACCAAAGATAGATTTTGGGAACAAAAAATGAAAGAACGTCCGTGGTTATATCAAACTCCTATGGATATTTTAATCAAAGCATCTAATGGAGCCTCTGATTTTGGAAATAAGTTTGGACAACCACTCATAACTGGATCTGTATTAACATTTGAACATGAAGAAAATCCATCTTCTAGTTCTTCAACTGCAAGAAAACTTGGGTTTGATAAAGTTATTATGCAAGCTGGAGGTATTGGGTACGGAAAAGCTAATCAAGCCATAAAAGATACTCCTAAAGAAGGTGACAAAATTGTTATTTTAGGTGGAGAAAATTATAGGATTGGAATGGGAGGAGCTGCGGTGTCGTCAGCAGATACTGGAGAATTCGCATCTGGAATTGAACTTAATGCTGTTCAAAGATCTAATCCTGAAATGCAAAAACGTGCCGCAAATGCAGTAAGAGGAATGATAGAGAGTGAAGAAAACTTCATAGTTTCAATTCATGATCATGGAGCCGGTGGTCATTTAAATTGTTTATCCGAATTAGTTGAGGATACAGGAGGTAAAATAAATTTAGATAAACTCCCTGTTGGTGACCCCACATTATCTGCTAAAGAAATAATTGGAAATGAATCACAAGAAAGAATGGGCTTGGTTATAGCAGAAGAACATTCAGACATGCTTCAGAAAATAGCTGATAGAGAACGTTCACCAATGTATAAAGTTGGAGATGTTACAGGCAATAACAGATTTACATTTACATCTAAAACTAATGGTGACACCCCAATGGATTTGGCATTAGAGGATATGTTTGGAAGCTCTCCAAAAACTATAATGACAGATAAAACTGTACAAAGAAATTATAAAAACCCTAGATATAAAACCAAAAATTTACACACTTATTTAGAACAAGTATTACAACTAGAGGCAGTAGCTTGTAAAGATTGGTTAACCAATAAAGTAGATAGATGTGTTGGTGGAAGAGTTGCCAAACAACAATGTGTAGGACCCCTTCAAATTCCGCTCAATAATGTTGGTGTAATGGCATTAGATTACAATGGAAAGGAAGGAGTAGCAACTTCTATTGGCCACTCCCCTATTGCTGCTTTAATAGACTCCAAAGCAGGGAGTAGAAATGCAATTACTGAGGCACTTACAAATATGATTTGGGCCCCATTGAAAGACAATTTAAAAAGTGTGTCTTTGTCAGCAAATTGGATGTGGCCATGTAAAAACGAAGGTGAGGATGCTAGACTTTATGAGGCTGTAGAAGCAATTTCAAACTTCTCAATTAAATTGGGTATTAACGTTCCTACTGGTAAAGATTCATTATCTATGAAACAAAAATATCCAAATGAGGAGGTTATATCACCAGGTACAGTAATTATATCTGCTGCAGGAAACTGTAATCAAATAAGCAAAGTAGTTGAACCAGTTCTGAAAAATAACAATACCCTTATTTATTACATTAATATATCACAAGATTCGTATAAATTAGGAGGGAGTTCATTTAATCAGGTTTTAAATACTATTGGTAATGAAGCTCCAGATGTAAAGAATGCAGCCTTTTTAAAAAATACATTTAACACCATTCAAAATCTAATCAAAGAAGATAAAATTCACTCAGGACATGACGTAGCCTCTGGAGGTTTAATTACAACCTTACTAGAAATGTGTTTTGCAGATAATAATATTGGGGCTAATATAGACCTTACCTCATTATCTGAAAATGATTCTATCAAACTATTATTTTCAGAAAATGCTGGAATTGTATTTCAAGCTGATGCTCAAATAGAAAAAACCTTGATTAATAATAATATCGAATTTTTTACTATTGGTAAGGTTGTAAAAGAAGAAGTTCTAACAATCAAAAATCATAAAGATGATTTCTCTTTAAACATCTCATCTCTTAGAGATAAATGGTTTATGACTTCTTTTTTATTGGATCAAAAACAAACTTCAAATGGTTTAGCTGAACATCGATTCAATAATTTTAAAAAACAACCTCTACAATTTAAATTTCCTTTAAATTTTTCAGGAAAACTTCCAAAGATTAATGATCAGTTACCTAGACCAAAAGCAGCGATTATTAGAGAAAAAGGAAGTAATTCTGAACGTGAAATGGCAAATGCTATGTATTTAGCAGGTTTTGATGTTAAAGATGTTCACATGACAGATTTAATATCTGGTAGAGAAACATTAGAAGATATTCAATTTATTGGAGCTGTTGGAGGCTTTTCTAATTCTGATGTTCTTGGATCAGCAAAAGGCTGGGCTGGTGCTTTTTTATATAATGAAAAAGCAAAAAAAGCACTAAAGTCTTTCTTTGATAGGGAAGATACTTTGAGTGTAGGAATATGTAATGGATGTCAGTTATGGATGGAACTGGAATTAATAAATCCAGAACATGAAATTCATGGGAAAATGACTTACAATGATTCTAAAAAACATGAAAGCGCATTTACATCTGTAAAAATTCAAGAAAATAATTCCGTGATGTTATCAAGCTTAGCAGGCTCAACACTCGGTGTCTGGATATCTCATGGTGAAGGTAAGTTTACCTTCCCATATACTGAAGATAAGTATGAAATTGTGGCCAAATATACCTACGAAGCCTACCCACACAACCCAAATGGATCTGATTTTAATACGGCCATGATGTGTGATAAGACAGGAAGACATCTAGCTACTATGCCACACATAGAAAGATCTACATATCAATGGAATTGGGCAAATTATGTTGAAAATAGAAAAGATGAAGTTTCTCCGTGGATAGAAGCATTTGTAAATGCTAGGCGATGGTTAAATAAAAAATAGTGAACTATTATTATATTTTTTTTAAATAATACTTTGTTTTATATTTTTTTTATTTAGATTTGTAGTGATTGATTTTTCATTTTTAGGGGTAAAAATTTTTACATCAATTATCTAGGCTTCAGAAATGAAGCCTATTTTTTTTATCTTGCCGTTATATAAAATAATTTATGACGGAAAAAATAACTCGAGTTTTTGATTGTATCGAATATCAAAACTGCAACTATCCTCAAAAAGAAGCATTAGTTTACAAAGAGAATGACCAATGGATAAGTTATTCTAGTGAAGAATTTATTTCAATTGCCAATCAAGTTAGTAGCTCTCTACTAACCTTAGGAATTAAGCCAAATGATAAAATTGCAATTATAGTTTCTGTAAACCATCCAAAATGGCACTTTTTAGACATTGGTATCTTACAAATAGGTGCACAAAATGTTCCTCTTTATGCTACACTATCTGAAAAAGATTATGAATATGTACTGAATCATTCAGATTCTAAATATTGCTTTATTGCTGGAGATGATATTTATGAAAAAGTTAATGCTGTAAAAAGTAAAACCCAACTTAAAGAAGTTTATCGTCTTGATGACAACTCTAAAATTGGCTGGAAATCTTTTTTAGAACTTGGAAAAAATAAAAAACTTAAATCTAAGATTGATGAAATTAAAAATAATATAAGTCCTCAAGATATAGCTACCATAATTTATACTTCAGGCACTACAGGAACTCCCAAAGGAGTAATGTTGTCTCATGAAAATATTGTTCAAAATATTAAAGTAACTGCAGATAGATTGGATCTTAATGGTTCTGGTAAAAGGACAATAAGTTACCTTCCTGTAAGTCACGTCTTTGAGAGAGTTTCTGGATATTATTCACATATGATGGGCATTAATATTTACTTTGCAGAAAGCATAGAACTGTTAGGTGATAATATAAGAGAAGTTAAACCCAATATGATGGCAGTTGTTCCAAGACTTTTAGAAAAAATATTTGATAAAATTGTGG
>Ga0233394_1000067_pt1 | contig 33463 bp, 22 predicted proteins | sample 24DmetaG_FD_190481 | JGI IMG/M metagenome (GOLD analysis project Ga0233394, IMG submission 190481) | Seawater microbial communities from Monterey Bay, California, United States - 24D | ecosystem: Environmental > Aquatic > Marine > Coastal | place: USA: California | collected 2016-11-02 | reverse complement strand
AATGTATTCAGTAACTTAGCAGAATAATCTTTAAATGCTGGCTTATCACTACCATATCGATTTATAAATCTAGATTGATCGTGATTCGATAAATAAATAGCAATCCACCCTTTTTCAGCAAATGACTTATCCCATTTTGTAAATGATTCTTTAAATTGAGCTAGAGTACATTTCTCTAAAGTAGTAACCATATCTGTAGCTTCAAAATGATAAGCCATTTGTAATTCTTTACGATCCTCATCTACTAAATCATGGGCGTCCTGTAAAGTACTACCAACTCCTTCTGAAACTGCAAAGACATCATACTTACTCAAAACTTGTTCATACATTTCTTTTAAATAACTATGTATGTTAGGTCCCATCCCATGATATTCAATCACACTTGGCACATCTACATCATACCCCTCTGGAAAGGGAGGAAAAGTAATATCCTTACTAACATATTGAAAAGCATCTAAACGAAAACCATCTACCCCTTTTTCTGCCCAAAATTTCATAATATCATAAACCTCTTGGCGCACTTTTGGATTTTCCCAATTTAAATCAGGTTGTTTCTGAGAAAAATAGTGAAGGTAATAGGCATCTGTTTGCTCATCATATTTCCATGCATCACTGTTTTCATCAAAAAAACTCCAACGATGATTTGGCTTTCCTTTTTCAGCAGGCCACCAATGATAATAATCTCTGTAAGGATTGTCTCTAGAACTTCGAGATTGTTTGAACCATTCATGCTCATCACTACTGTGGTTCACTACTACATCCATGATAAATTTCATACCACGTTTGTGTAAGCCTTCAAGGAGTTCATCAAAGTCTTCCATGGTGCCAAATTCTTTCATAATAGCTCGATAATCACTAATATCATAACCATTATCATCATTAGGAGACTCATAAATAGGGTTTAGCCAAACCATGGTAACACCCAAACTTTTTATATAATCTAATTTTTGAATGATTCCTCTTAAATCACCAACACCATTTCCGCTAGTGTCTTTAAAACTTCTAGGGTAGATTTGATATACAATCCCCTCTTTCCACCAGCTTCTCTCTTGTAGTGAGTTATTAGTCATTATATGTTTATGTATTTTAAAGTTTAATTATACTGAAAGTCCAACTAAAGTATTAAATTCTAGTGAATACAAAGTGTACAATTATTCAGTGAAAAAAATTGAACATCCTCTAAAAAACTGAACGAACTCATTTTCTTAGAATATAGTAAGGTGCTAAATACTAGTCTTTTATAGGTAGGTATATTTGAGCCTCCCATTTCAATTCATCACCTCCAAAATTTGGATTGCTATAAAAAACTTCCAGGGGCTTTTTTACTATCTCAATGTCATTATTTCCTGCATAATCTAACAATGCATACCAAGCTCTATCAGAGGTAATATAGTTTCCATTATAGGAAGCTTTTAAAGCTTTTACTCCACTATATTGTTTATACTGAATTCGAGAATCTATTGGTAGAGAATCACTTTTTATGACAGGAAAACAAAAATTATAAGCAATACTATCATTTTGAGTGTTCCAATTTGTTATTTCAACAAAAGGTGTTCCATTCATTTCAATATTTTCAGCAGAAAGGACAGAAGTTAATAGGGAATAATTTTGCATCATTCCTCTGGCTTTTTCAATTTGCAAACCTTTCATTGGAATATAAGCACAATAAGTAGTTCTAGTACTATCTATACCAACTACACGTACTCTAATTTTGTTTAAGTGCTCTTTTAGCTTATCTATAAAATCAGTGATGGTGTTCTGTGTTCTTTTTTCGAAATCTGTAGTTCCAAATGGAATAGAAATTTTATTAGCAAAACTATGATCAATGTCTGTTACGTAAACATTTACTTTAGAAATAGAATCATTTACTGAGCTTATAGACCAATCATAATTGAAGGTCGAGTCTTTAACTATAATCTGCTGTGTTAAGTTTTTAAGATTTTCTTGTTGAATAGGACTTGAGTTTTCTATACTTGTATTCCAAAGTTTGATAGATTGATTAATAGTCCCTGCAGATGTTTTTACTTTAAAAGTAACTAAATAATCGTAGGGTTTAATAATGAGATACCATAGTAAAAAACCAATTATTAGAAATCCTATAATAGCACTGAACTTTTTCATTTACTTTTTTATATTAAACTATAAAACTAATGAGTAGTTATATTCTAGTTATTGAACATTGTTAATTTTTCTGTAACTAATTCTCCAACTTTTCTCCCTTGGCCTACTCCTACTTCTACAGCAGCTCTATAATGAATACCTCCATACATTCTGCTGATTGCAGCTTCGTCTGCAGCTTGTTTGAATGATTTATAACTTCGAATTGGTAATCCATAAGGAAGTTCAGTATCATCAGCAAAACTAAAATTATCTCCAAAAATTGAGGTCAAAACTGTTGAAGCTGCACCCGATACAACAGAATGACCACTTGTGTATTCTGGAAAAGGAGGGGTTTGCAAAATAGGTTTCCATTCATCATCAAAATAGGTGTTGATTAATGTTTCTGGTCTAACTAAATTACTTCTAAATTTTTCATCCCAACAACTAATAAATGCGTCAGCAATGGCAATAGATGTCTTTGTATAAGCAAAAACTGTTCTATTAAAATCTGCCTTTTCTTTTTTAGCAGCAATTTTTGTGATACCGATCCAATGAGCTCCAGGAGTTATTTTTTTTACTGCAAACATCAAATGCCCACGAGTTACTGATACGTATGGATTACAATCCCAAAATTGAGCAATGGCAATTTCTTCTGAGTTGTCTCCCTTTTTGGTAATTTCTTTACTAATCTCGTATACCTCAACAAGTTCTTTGTAAAAATCAGAATTTTTATCCATTGAAAATTTTGGTGGAGGCACTGGTTTAAATTGGTCTGCTGAGGCTAAAACAAAAGAGCGTATTTTGTTCCAATGAGGTTCTAAACCATCCATATATGAGGGAGGGGTAGGTTGCCATCTTCCTTCATCTTCAGAATCTACGCTAAATTTAGGCATCGTTCTAGTCTGTGCATAATTATCTTTATTCATCCAATCTGAAATATATGCTGCAACCTCCAATCCGTAGGCTTTTGATTCCTTAAATTCTCTTGGATTTTTAGCTTCCCAAACATTGTATAAGCTATCTCTGTGTGTTTCTATTTTAGCCTCAGAAAAAATCAACTGTTTGCTTAAATCTATATGTGCAATTAAGGCAGCAAGTGGGTAATTTATCTTTTTTGTTTGATTAGGAGAAGGGATAGCTCCTAAATGATTTATTTGATTTTTTAAAGAAGAATATGTAGAATCATTCTGAGCTAATATTTCATAAGCTGCTATATTTGGATACACAAATACTCTACTAGCTACTGGTGGAGAAAATATATCATGAATCATAACTTCTACAACTTTGTCTATAGACGTGTGAAAATGATCTGTGGTAATTTCTATGGGTGCTGAAATCTCTTTACAAGAAAACAACACCAAAAGAATTGCAGTTGTTAGTAAAGAAGTTTTGAATTGTTTCATAATATTTATTTATTCCATTAATTGATATACTTGAGCCTTGTCATTATTGATAGTTGCTAAAACATATGGTTTATTATTCACTTTAATTATATCTAATTTTTTTACTGCTTTTAGGCTAAAATCTAATCCTATTTTATTTCCTAAGATAACTTGCTCTTCATCTATGATAAGAGCCCCCGGAAAAGAGTCGAATCTACCATGAAAGGGTGTAACACCAAAATAATTTCCTGCTGCCAAAATTTCATTTTTTCCATCAAAATCAAAATCATACTCTAAAAAAGAAGAAATTGGAGATACTTGAAGCTCGTTTATAAAAGGCACAAATTCAAATCTATTATTTTCATTTTTTAGATACCCTGATGCAAGCGTTTGTACCTCTAATATGGTCGCTTTATTTAAAATTGATTTTTCAAAAATTTCATCAATCGATTTTCCAGCCATGCTTTTATAGGTTGTAAACTTTTTTCGTAAGCTTACTATCTGACTGGCTAACTCGTCTAATCCCAACAATGGATAATAGGACCCATTTTTATAATTGCAAAGAATAGTCTCAGTACTTCCGTTACCATCAAAATCTGCATAATACATTCTTAACGGATGTTTCTTTGTTGCTTTAAATTTTGAGTTTTTCCCCCAATTTCCAAGAAGATAATCCATATCTCCATCTTTATCGATATCAAAAGGGGTAATCTGTTGCCACAACCCTTTTAAATCCGAATCAATAATTTTTTCTTCCTTAAAAGACCCTTCTTTATTTACAAAGAACTTTGGACTCATCCATTCTCCAACCAAGATAAGATCTGTAAAACCATCTGAATTGTAATCTTCCCATATAGCATCTGTAATCATTCCTATATTCTGAAAAGGCTGATTTTTTAAAAGAGAAAAAGAACCTTTATTGTTTTTTAAAATATAGTTGTTTGGTATTGCTCCAAAATTATTTGACACAGAATTACTTCCAATAAACACATCTAAATCTCCATCATTATCATAATCGTGTGCCTCAATAATTGATGCATTTTCAAAATATTCAGGCAACTGCTCTTTAGTAAAACCAGTATGAGTTTGAATAAAATAGGCGTCTAGTAAAGGTTTCATTTTATCATAAAAATCTGCACCTCCAGTTCCAACTAAAAGATCATTTAAAGAATCATTATTAAAATCTGCAATGAGAGCTACAACATCTTCATTTATGGAATCGTTTTCAAAAATTTGAATCTTTTCCTCCTTATAAAGCCCTTCTTTTTGAAGATAAACTTTAGCTGGATTAAACTTAGATCCCCCAAAATAAACATCATCTTTACCATCATTATTTATATCGCCAACTGCAACCGCTGGACCTCTGTCTGAGGTTTGATAAGGAATTAGTTTTTGACGATTAAAATCTGTATAATTATCTTCTGAATGACTAAAGTTAAGTCCTAAATTGTTTGAAACCTTTTTAAAGATTGGTGTCTCTTTTTTTAATAAAGTTGAATAATTAAAAGGTTTTGTTTTTTCTGGACTAACAACTATTTGCTGATTGATAGTAATATTTCTAAGAGTTTGATATGTTTTGTTTGGCCAAACAACTTTAATAGAGTCTACTTGTTGAACAGCACCATATCCAAAGTGTATCATTGGTTCTGAAGAAGATTGGAACCCTCTCACTGTATACAATTCTTTAAATTGTAATTTTCCTTCATGGTATGAATAAACTTTGGTTCCAATACCAAAAGTATTAGGTGCTGGGTAGTCAAACTTTAATTGAAGATAATTTGATAGATTATCCGTTTGATTTATATATAATGATACTTCTTCATTAATATTACTAACTACCATGTCTATATCTCCATCATTGTCTAAATCACCAAGAGCTGTAGCTCCTGATACCCCTTTTTTATTTGAAATCCATTGACCAGATTTATCCTCAAATTCTAAATTTTTCGATCCTTTAAACATATAATTATATGCTTCTCCTGATGGCATCATTTGTAAGGCCTCTTGATCTACTAACTTTGTATTATCAATTTTCTTTTGAATTTGATCATTTGAAATAAATTTGATAAAGTCTAAATCATTAGGTCTTTTTGAAATCCCATTAGAAATAAACAAGTCTTGTTCTCCGTCTTGATCAAAGTCTGCAAATAAACTACTCCAACTCCAATCTGTGGCTGCAACTCCACTTAGCAACGCAGTCTCTAAGTAACTTGAATTTTGTTGATTTACATACAGCATGTTTCTAGTAAACTGATAATGATACCCAAATTTTTGAGTTCTTAGTTTCTGAATTTGAATATTATCATCTCCTTCAGATGTTTTAAGGACTACTTCATCCTCTGGAAGCATATCTAAAGAGATAATGTCAGGTAATCCATCATGATTAATATCTGCTACGTCATTTCCCATGGAAAATCTGGTAGTGTGTCCAAAGTAATTTTTTAATTGATCAGAAAAGGTGCCATCTGCATTATTTATGTAGTAATAATCATCTTCATGAAAATCATTACCAACATATATATCAGGATATCCATCTTGATTAAAATCTGCTATAGAAATACCCAATCCATAACCATTAATTCCACCAAAAATTCCCGCAACTTCACTTATATCTGTGAAGCTTCCTCCGTCATTTCTGAGTAATTTATCTCCAGTTTGCTCGTTTCTCTTATAACGTAAATCTACTTTACCAAAAGATTCTTGAGTGTGAATAGCATGGTTTAATAGATAAATATCTAAATCTCCATCTAAATCAAAATCTAAAAATGCTGCAGAAGAACTATAGGAATCAAAATCTAATTTATATTTTTCTGCGCTTTCCGTGAATGTTTCATCTCCATTATTAATAAATAGCTCATTGTACCCATAAAATCCATTAACACCAACTACAGCACACACATAAATGTCTAGTAAGCCATCTCCATTAATATCACCCATTACTGCTCCTGTATTCCATGAACTATTTCCTGAAACATTAGCTTTATTGGTAATATCCTCAAATTTTAAATTTCCTTTATTTATAAAAAGTTTGTTTTTCTCTTGATTTGCAGAAAGAAAAATATCTGTGAGCCCATCATTATTTATATCACCAAGAGCTACTCCTCCTCCATTATAATAGTATAAATAATCAAGAATATTTAGATCATCAGTTGGAGTAATTCTATTTTCAAAAGCCAACCCTGTCTCTTGAGATGTTGGATTCTTGAATAGCAACTCTTTTTTATTACATGCATAAAAGAGTATTGAAAAAACAACTATGATTATCTTTTTATTCATTTATCAAAAATAATTTTGGTTTTTCATTATTAATTGCTGCCAATAGATATGTTTTACCACTTTTATCACTAATAGTTTTTAGATGCTTTACTTCATTTTTTATGACAAAACCTGAGGTATTATAATTCTGCCATTTAAAATCAAGCGATCCGTCACCTAATAGAACAGAACCATGACTAGCGTCTAATCTTGAGTATTGAGGTTTAAATTCAAAGTTATTTCCTGCCATAATAATATCTAAATTTCCGTCATTATTAACATCTGTACAAACAATTCCACAGACACAAGAAAGTTGAACACGACTTGGAAGTTTTTTCACACTAAAATTCCAATCACCTTCATTAACTGCAATAATTGATTCTGAAATAGTACTCTGCTTCATAATTGAATTTTTGAAAATTGATGCGGAAAATAGCTCATCAATAGACTTTTTTGCATATTCTGAAGCCTTTAAATTTTGCTTTTTTAAAGATACTAACTGAGCTGTTAATTCTTTTTTCATATGAATTGGATAGTCTTTTCCATTCTTATGATTGGTCATAATTTGCTCAATTGTTCCATTATTATCAAAATCATTCACCCACATTTTTACTGGATTTTCTGAAGAAGTTTTATGGATAGTATTACTTCCTTGATTTCCAAGTATAAAATCTATATCACCGTCATTATCAAGATCTGCTGCCTCAACAACATTCCACATTCCAAATAAATCGTCTAATGCGGATTTTTGTTTGATGAGTCTTCTTCCATTGTTTATATAGATTTTTGGTGTGTCCCATTCGGAAACAGTGATCAAATCTTTTTTCCCATCCTTATTTATATCTTTCCATATTGCATCCGTAATCATTCCAGCACTTTTAACATCATAGGCAACTTTTTCTGTAGTGTCTATAAAAGTTCCATCACCATTATTTTCTAAAAATTGATGAGTTGGGTTTATACCGTAGGTTGCTACCAAACTTCTAGCACCAACAAAAACATCAATGTCTCCATCATTATCAAAGTCATAAGGAGTTATTACTGAAATATTTTTTCTTAGAGATGGTAGTTTTTTCTCTGCTGAATCAAATCTTCCTTTCCCATTATTAATATATAATCTAACTTTATAATTATTTTCTTGACCAATTTCGTTACCACCTGACCCAATCATCAAATCTAAATTTCCATCACCATTTGCATCAAAAAAAGCGGCTGTGGTATCTTCAAACATAGCATCTTTATCAAAAGATTTTTGGATTGATAGTGCTGTTTTACCATTACCTAAATTAAGGTATAATAGCCCTGGTTGATTTTTGGCTCCACCAATATAAAAGTCTTCATTGCCGTCATTATTAATATCACCTATGGCAAGGGCAGGTCCTTCTTGAGACAGCATTTTATTAATTAGTCCCTCGTAATCAAAATCTGAATAACTATTTTCTTGATGTTTCTGAAGGTTAGTTTTTAAAACTTCTGAAACCAATGTTTTGTTTTTCTTGGGTAGTAAGGATGATTGTATTTCAGTTGCCTCAGATTGCTTTAGGGTTAAAGTTGAATTTACTTCAATATTATTCCACTTTTGTGTTTTGTTATTGGGCCAGATAATACGCAATGAGTCAACTTTTGTTGCTTTACCTAAGCCAATTGTCATTACATAATCCATGGAAGATTGAAATCCTCTTGAAGGCATCTGATCTTGCACATAAATTTTATTATTGTGATAGATTTTAACAGTACTTCCAACCCCAAATTTATTGACTTGATCCCCTTCGAGTTTAATTTTTAAATAATTATTAGTTGTTAAGCTATCAGAGTTATTTCTGTAAACGAATGGCAGCATGTTTACATTATTTATGACCATGTCTAAATCTCCATCATTATCTAAATCTCCGTAGGCAACTCCATTTGATAAACTGGGTGTTTCAAAACCCCATTCCTTATTTGCATTGTCAAAAGTAATGTCGCCATTATTTTTATAAGCATAATTAGGCTGAGGTTTTACAGGCATTTTATTAATAATAGAATCAATCGCTTGCTTTTTACCTGTTAAAGCCATTTTTTGAATGATTTCATTAGCAAAGAAATTAACAAAATCTAGATCTGTTAAATCATGATTAATTCCGTTTGTAATAAATATATCTCTATTTCCATCATTGTCCATGTCAAAAAGTAATCCAGCCCAGCTCCAATCTGTTTTGGCAACTCCGCTAAAATAAGCAACCTCTGAGAACGTACTATTCCCATTGTTTAACTGAAGTGTATTTTGAATATATTGTTGAGAAAAATCTTTACTTTGTTTTAGTTTAAAAACATTATATCCTTCAAATTCCATCACAGACTTTACGCGTTGATCTGCTTCTGGCAACATGTCTGTAATAAAAATATCTGCATTACCATCATTGTTTATGTCTGCAATGTCTACACCCATAGCAGATAAACTTAAATGGGATGTCCAATTTGTAATATCCTCTTTAAAAGTACCATCTTGGTTATTTAAGTATAAATAATCTCTTTCATAAAAATCATTGGAAACATATATATCAGGATAAAAATCGCCATTCATATCTGTAACCATAACACCTAACCCAAAGCCAATTAAACTTCCATAGATTCCAGCTTCTTCACTAACATCTACAAATTTACCATTGTCGTTTCTTAATAACATATCACCAACACCTCTAAATATTTGTGGTACATTTTCCCAGTCTTGAGCTCTTTTATCTCGCTGTTCTGCATATCCAAGACTACTTACCGGTATGTTACTATTATTTAAAATATAAGCATCTAAATCTCCATCTTTATCATAATCAAAAAAGGAAGCATGGGTAGAAAATCCCGTTTTAGCTAGGTTAAAATCAGAAGCCTTTTCTGTAAAAGTTAGATCTCCATTGTTAATGTACAAATCGTTATCATGATTGTTACCCTTTAAATTTCCAGCATTGCTAACGTAGATGTCTAATAATCCATCCTGATTTATATCTACCATTACAACTCCAGTAGACCAGGGTTTATTTCCTTCAATTCCGGCACTTACAGAAATATCCTCGAATGTTAGATTGCCCTTATTAAGATAGAGTTTATTAGCAACCATATTACCTGTTAAGTAAATATCAGCTAAGCCATCATTATTTATATCACCAATAGCTACACCTCCACCATTATAAAAGTTTCGGTATTTAAAAATATTGAAATTCTTTTGGTTTTTAACTTTGTTTAAAAAATCAATCCCTGTCTCTTTTGCGTCTAATAATGTGAAAAGGGTCTCTGTGTCAATTGTAGATAGGTTATTATTCTTATTTGTATTACAAGAATAAAAAACTACTGTAAGTAGCATTAAAATAATTCCTCTCATTCTAAATTGTTTTATCATTTGTGTAACTTTATAAAAATAGGGACATCGTTGTTTATTGAAATAACATAAAACATTTCGTTATTTATTAATAACTTTTTTATGTTGCGTGCTTCACCAGAAATATTAAAATCTTGATCCAAGCTTTCATCAAAAAAACCAATTTTGTTGTTTAATAAAATAACGCCGTGAGAGGCATCTAATTTACCTAATTGTGTATTAATATTATAATTATTTCCAACTAAAAATACATCCATAAAACCATCATTGTTATAATCATCTATAGCGATGTCATTTACCGATGATATTTGAGCCATAAATGGTAATTGGTGTTTTTTGAAAGTTGTATTCCCTAAATTCTCGAAATAACAACTTCCCAATTCAAAAATTTGTTTTTTATAGGCCTTGTAAATCTTTTCTTTGGGTAAAAGATCTGTAAATGAGGCGTTGGCAAAATCTTTATAAGACAGATATTTTTTATTTAAAAATGGGATTTGTTTTACCAACTCATCTTTTGATGCAAAAGGAGTTTCTTGTTTTTGATAAAAATGAGTAATCACAGGATCAATAGTCCCATTATCATCAAAATCATTACTGTATAGTGTTATTGGTTCATCAGGAGTTGCTTTTAATCGAGTATTTAACCCCCAGTTACCTACTATAAAATCTATATCTCCATCCTTATCAAAGTCATTTGCTTTAATGCTATTCCACCAGCCATTTGTTTTTTGTAATTGTGTATTCTTCTGTAAGGTTAATTTTTTACCGTCATTCATAAATACTTTTATTGGCATCCAATACCCAACAACTATAGCATCTAAAAAATTATCTTCATTTAAATCAACCCAAACTATGTCTGTTACATTTCCACTTTCTTTAAAATCAATACCAAAATTTAATGTTACATCCTTAAAATTTCCTTGACCATCATTCTCAAAAATATATTGAGTTGGTGTTTTTCCAAATTGCCAAGGAACCATATTTGAAAGTATTGAAATATCCATATCACCATCATTATCAATGTCTATGGCAGAAACTTTTGATGCATTAGTCTCTGTATTTTTGAACTGTAATGTGTCTCTTTTAAATTTTCCTTTATAATTAATATATAATTTAGGTTGCAAAGGAGCACCTTTTTTAAATTCATTCCCACCACTAACGACCAACAAATCTTTGAAACTATCTCCATTAGCGTCGAATAAAACAGCAGACACATCTTCATGTATTGCATCGATTTTAAAGGTATCTGATTGTTCTGATGTGAATTTTCCTTTTTTATTCTGAATAAAAAGTTGACTAGATTGAGACTTTCCTCCACCAATAAAAAAATCTTCTAACCCGTCATTATTGATGTCAGAAACAGCTATATGTGGTCCTAAATTTGTACTAGCGTAAGGAATAATTTGATCTCTATTAAACTCTAAAGATTGTAAATCTTTGTGTTTAAAGTCTACAATAGAATCTTTATTAACAAAAAAAGAGGGTTGCTTCCCTAAAACCTCATAAGAATAATTTTTCAAAGCATTCTTATAATAAACTACAATTTCTTGATTAGGTTTTATATCTCTTAGTGTTTCATGTGCATTAGTACTCCATATAATTTCTAAAGAATCTATTACTTTTGCATCACCTAATCCTAGGTGTATTTTGGGTTCAACAGAAGATAAATACCCTTTTGTTGTGTAATTTTCTTCAACAATTACTTTGTTTTGGTAATAAGCTTTAACAGTAGTGCCAATTCCAAAAATATTAGTAGAATTTCCTTTAAATTTAATTTTCAAATATGAATTCTGAGAATTTTGATCTAATGTATTCTCCAATACAAATGCATCCTCATTAATATTATTAATAACCAAATCTAAGTCTCCATCATTATCTAAATCTACTGATGTACCTCCATTACTATAGGAATTACCATGAGAAACCCACGTTGAGGTTACATTCTTAAATGTTTTATCTTGATTATTCTTATAAAAATAATTTTTTACTTTTTTTTGAGGGATTTGTTTTGATAATTCTAAATTTCTTTGAGATTTTTCTGTTGCTAATTGTTTTTGAATTTTCTCATTTGAAATAAAATTTATGTAATCCATGTCATTTGTTGCACCAAGAATACCATTAGTGATATACAAATCTTTAAAGCCGTCATTATCATAATCTGCAACAATTGGACTCCATGACCATTCTGTTGCTGCTATTCCACTTAAATAAGCTGTTTCACTAAATGTACCGTTACCGTTATTATAATGCAATGTGTTTTGCATGAATTGAGGAGCATACCCATTTTTTAAATAATATTGATAGGTTTGGTAAGGAAATTCTAACCCAGATGTTTTATAGGTTGTTAAATTTTCAGGGAGCATGTCAAGAGAAACAATGTCCAGTTGAGAATCATTATTCAAATCTGCAATAGCATTTCCCATGGAATAGTGTGTTGTATGTCCAAGGGTGGTTTTATCTTTTGAAATTACTTCCGAAAAAGTTTTATTTTTTTGATTGATATAGAGATAATCATTTTCAAAAAAATCATTACCAACATAAATATCAGGGTAGCCGTCATTAGTAACATCTCCTATTGATACTCCTAATCCATATCCAATCTTTCCTTGAAATATACCAGATTGAGATGAAACATCTACATAAGTTCCTTGTTTGTTTTCATATAGTTTGTCTCCAGACATCTCATCTACTTGACGTCTAATACCACCTTTACCATAATTACTGTTAGGGTATAAAGAATGATTCATTAAAAAGAGGTCTAAATCTCCATCTTTATCATAATCAAAAAAAGTAGCTTGTGTTGCTAAAGAAACGATGTCTAAACCAAAAAGTGATGCTGATTCTTTAAAAACAGGAATTCCGTTTTTATCTAACCCTTGATTAAGGTATAATAAGTTTTTCCCTGTAATAGAATTATGTTTACCTACTTTACAAATATAGATATCTAAAAACCCGTCGTTATTTATATCTACAGTGGTAACTCCGGTAGTCCAAGGAAAAGGATTATTAATATGAGCCTCTGTTGTAATGTCTTTAAACTGTAACTCTCCTACATTTAAAAACAATTTATCTTCAGTTTGGTTACCTGTAAAATAGAGATCAGCTAATCCATCATTGTTAAAATCTGCTGCGGCAACTCCAGCTCCGTTATAATAATAGAGATAATTTAAAATATTTAAGTCAGCAGTACTAGTGAGGTTGTTTTGAAAATTTATTTGAGTCTTGTTTTTTTTTAGTGAAACAAATAAAGAATTATTATTAGTACAAGATATTAATGATAGAAGCAAACAGTATGCTATAAACTCTCTCATCTTGTAAGAAGTTATTATGTTAAAAATAAATACGTTTTACAAATAATTAAAGAGGGTATAAATACCCTCTTTAATTAATATCAAATATAAAAGATATACTTAGTATCCTGGATTTTGAACTAAATTAGGATTTGATAACAATGCTGTTAGTGGAATTGGGAATAAGTTTTTATTCGCATCTCCAACAGCTGCTGGGTCTTTAAACTCCCAGTCTTTTGTAAATTGACCAAATCTAATTAAATCATTACGTCTAAAAAATTCAACATACAGTTCTCTACCTCTTTCATCTATCATATCATCTAGACTCAAAGATCCTAATGGAGTTGCATCTCTTAAAACTCTTAATTCATTTACTTCAGCTAAAGCTCCACCAGCATCACCACTTCTTAACATAGCCTCAGCTCTCATTAAATGAGCATCTGCATATCTAAAAATGATCTCGTGACTTCTAAAAGAAGCAGAACCTGTTCCATCGAAAGGGTGATATTTAATCACTCTAATCGCTTGAGTTTCTGAACTATTAGTTAAGCTAAAATCTCTTGTAAAATCTAAAGGATTACCAGCTCTATCTGTTAATGGAGTTCCATTAGCAGAGTATTGTTGACCAATTAAAAATCCATAACCAATACCATAGTTGTCTGTATTATTTGCATTAGATGCATCTGGGACCCATCCTCTTCTTTCTTCTTGACCTGACCCCATATAGTTTTCATTGGCATCTCCTTCAAATAAATCATAAAACTCAGCTAAAGTAGAAAAACCATTCCAACCTCCTCCTCCATTGTCTGGAGTAACGATATTATAATGCATTCCGTTCCAAATTCTATTTCCAATACCTATTTCACCGTATAATACAGTCTCAGAATCTACACTTGGTAAAAAGATATCAAAATATCCTGATTGTAATGCAAATCCACTAGCTTCAACAGCATTTACAGCATTAATTACTTCTTGGTAATTTGGTGTAGCTCCTGTATAACGTTCGCTATTTAAAATTAATTTCGCTTTTAAAAAGTTTGCCGCTGCTTTAGAAGCTGCCTTTGTTGCTGAACTTGGTGATGTATTAGGTAATGTTGCTATCGCTTCATTTAAGTCATTCAAAATAAATGCGTAAGATTCAGCTGGAGATAGAACAACAGGTGTTGATACTGGATCATCAGTTGCTTCTCTAAATGGGTTTTGCCCCCACATGTCTAACACAAAGAACATACTGAAAGCTCTTAAGAACTTTGCTTCTGCTACTTGTTGTGCTGATGAATTACTTAAAGGATCTATAATTTGCGTTGCAGCCAATACTTTAGAATTTAATTGATTCCAGGTACTTAATAAGAACCCGTGATCTACTTTCCAAGTATGATTATGAAGTGAACGCCATAATCCATTATCACCCCAGTCACTACCTCTTGTAGGAATTACCTGCTCATCAGTAGTTACTTCGTTTAAGGCAAAGAAATTTGCCTGATCTGTTAACATCCCCCATGTTGAAGAATATAACCCTGCTAAAGAAGCTTCTGAATCGGCTAAACCTGTAAAAGAAACATCTTGAATCACTGAATCTGTTGCTTCAAGTTCTAAATCTGAACAAGATTGTAGAGCAACAATAGAAATAAGTGATAGTATAACTATATTTAAATTAAATTGTTTTTTCATTTTTATATTGTTTTAAAATTTTGCGTTAACACCAAAAGTAATGGTTGATGGATTTGGATATGCTCCAAAGTCCATTCCTATTGAAGGTAAATTACCTCCTGTAGCAGAACTAACTTCAGGATCTAATCCAGAATAATCAGTAGATAACCATAAGTTTTGTCCTGTTACAGAGAAAACCATTGATTTAAAAACTCCTTTTCCAGATAATGGCATATCATATGCTAAAGATAGATTTTGTAATCTAACAAAATCTCCTTTCTCTAAAAACCTTGTAGATGCTGCAGCTGACGCTCCTAGAGCCTCTCCACTTGTTAACGTCTCTGGAAGTACATTTCTAGTTGTATTAAATGCTCCTGCTGTAAAAAACGCATTTGCAGTGTTGTTATATACATAGTGACCAAACTGTCCATTAAAATAAGCAGACATTGACCATCTCTTGTAATTAAGATTAGTAGATAGACCTCCTGTTAAATTAGGTAATGCACTTTTTCCAACAAAGCTTTTATCTTCGCTTATAATTGGTTGACCTGCACCGTCATATCCATCAAACTGTAATAAGTAATAAGAGAATAAAGGATATCCTTCTTGTAATCTCATGGCGAAAGCTCCAGATAAACCAGGACCATTTACATTTGCAAAATCGTACTGACCTGAAAGATTTTCTACCATATTATCATTATACGCTACATTAAAGTTAGCAGACCAGTTGAAATCTTCACTTTGAACTAAATCATATCCTAATGAAAATTCAACCCCTTGGTTTACAATTTTTGAATCTGGTAAATTTCTAAATTTTTGATCTAAAATAGCTGGTTGTGCTTCAGGAACTAAGAATAATAAATCTTTAGTTTCTTTTCTGTATACATCAAAACTTCCTGATAATCTATCATCGTTAAATCCAAAATCTAACCCTGTAGAATATTGAATCGTAGACTCCCATTTAAGATCATTTCCACCAAAAGAAACTATTGCATTTCCTCCTAAGTTAATATCTCCTCCATCGTTAGGATTTAATCCTGTCCATCGAGATCTATTAACATAATTTCCATAACCTACACCTTCTTGGTTACCAGTGATACCAGCACTTAAACGTAATTTCAAAGTAGACATATTGCTATCACTCATGAAATCTTCTTCATTTAACTTCCATGCAAAAGCACCTGATGGAAAGTAACCGTATCTGTTAGCTTCTGGAAAAGCAGAAGAACCATCAGCTCTTAATGTAGCTGTAAATAAGTACTTATCAGATAAAGTATAGTTAACTCTTCCAAAGAAAGATTGTAATTCAGTAGTATTGTCGTAAGTATCAACAGCTAAAGATCTAACTCCTGAAGTTGAAGTACTTGGAGAAAAAGTATTGGTGGTAAAATCTAATCCATCCCATCCTCTTACAATAACTCCGGTTAAATTAGGAGCATATGCAAATTGTTGGTATTGATCTGTTATCTCACCCGCAATTCCGGTAACTACATCTTTTAAAGTAGATCCCATTAAATCCATATCTGTTGTTGAGAAGCCCCATGCTCCAGAATACATTCCTGAATTTTGAAAACTTTGATATGAGAAACCTCCTAAAACTTCTAATTTAGAATTTGAATACACTTTATTGTAAGACAACGTAGCTTCTAATAATTCGTTTTTCACTTCTAACATATTATAAGCTCCTCTTCCGTTTCCTCCAACACCACTTCCAAGACCTAATGCATTTGCTGAACTTACTGAGAAATTATCTGAATCTGACTGATCTAAACCTACAGCAACTTTTGCTTTTAAATTAGATGTTAAGTCGTATTCCAAAGATAAGTTAGCTAAATATCTGTTTGTATTGGTAGTTCCTTGAGTATATGCTAAAAGGTTCGCTGGATTTACCAAAGTACCTGCGTCAAAATCTGGATCATTAGGCCATGTTGGATTCGCAGAAAAAGCTGCTCCTAAAATATCTCCTTTGTAACCTGCAGAAGCTCCTGTTGGAGCTAAATTATCGTCTACTCTAGATACAGAACCTTGAAAAGATAATTTAAGTTTATCATTTAAAAATCTGTGGTTAAGGTTTACTCTTGCAGTAAGTCTCTCTAAATTTGAATTTTCAACAATACCTGTTTGATTTCCAAAACCTAAGGTTGCAATATAAGATCCTTTGTCATGAGACTTAGAATAACTTAAATTCTGATTGTGAGATTGTGCTGTTCTAAAAACAACATCCTGCCAATTAGTTGACGAACCATAGTTACTTCCAGCACCTACAGACAATCCTAGTCTAGCTCTTTCTGAAAGAAATTGGCTAGAGTTTAGTAAATTGTAAGTTTCTCTGGCCTTTGAAGAACTAATATTTGCTTGATAGTTAAATTCACCTTTCTTAGATCTACCTGATTTTGTAGTAACAATTACAACACCATTTGCACCTCTAGAACCGTAAATAGCGGTTGCTGAAGCATCTTTTAAGATACTGATGCTTTCAATATCATTTGGATTTAAAAAACTTAATGGGTTTTTGGCTGGATTACCTCCAAGACCAATAACATTACCACCAGCAGTTGTAGCACCTCCAGATAATGGAACACCATCAACTACAAATAAAGGATTGTTGTTAGAACGAACAGAGTTAGATCCTCTAATACGAATATTAACACCAGCACCAGGAGCACCACTTGTACTTGAGATTTGAACCCCAGCAGTTTTCCCTTGAATTAATTGCTCTGGTGAAGAAATAACACCTTTATTAAAATCTTCAGACTTAACCGAAGTTACTGCTCCAGTTGCATCTTTTACAGTAGTTGATCCATAACCAATAACTACAATTTCATCTAACTCCGTAGAGTCTTGAGACATCGTCACATTGATTACCGATTCAGAACCTACAGTTCTTTGCTCAGTTTTGTATCCAAGATAGTTGTAAACTAACACATCACCTTGTTTGGCTTTAATTGTGTAATTTCCATCAAAATCTGTTTGGACTCCTGTTGTTGTACCTTGAATGGTAATACTAACACCTGGTAAACTACCATCTGCATCAGAAACAACTCCCTTGATTGATTGACCATAAGTAATACTACCAACTAGTAGCATAATAATCAACAAGGGTTTTTTAAGTAAACTATTTTTCATAAAAGTTTAATTTTAATTAATAATGATTTGTTTTTTTAAATTGAATTTTGAATATCAAAACAAATTTACACTTTCTTTAACAGTAAATGAAATAAAGTATTGATAATATTGCAAATTAACATTTTTATTCTTCAAAAAAAGAATCTTTTTATAAAATAAACGAAATCGTTTTCGTGTTTATTCTATCTTTTCCTCAAATCTAAATAATTTTATAACTACCTGACTTTTAATTAATTAATTATACATATTGTGACATGAAGAATTGCAGTCTTTTTTTAAATTTCTTTAATTTTTATGTTTTTATACCATACTTTATCGCTGTGGTCTTGAAGCCCTATATGTCCAGTAGGATACCTCCCAAAACCTTCCCAATCTTTGAACTTTGAATTGGCAACCATTGTATTCCATTTTTCTCCTGATAAAGGGAATGAAATACTAGCTTTTCCGTTCATTGATACGGTTCCAATGTTTTTATTGTGATCAACCTTTAATACACATTTATTCCATTTTCCTGCAGGATTTATATATTCAGCAGGATATCCAATTAAGTCATATAAAGAACCTGCTTTATGAATACCGTTTCCTACAAAGGAATCTGGATGTCTTTCATTATCTAAAACCTGAATTTCCGGTCCGGTCATATAGGCTTCTGAGAATTTTTTATCTTCATACACTCCCCAGAATATTCCGCTATTACCTACCTCGGATATTTTCCATTCCAATGATAAAATAAAGTTTGTATATTTTTTTCTTGAAATGATATTTTTCCCCCCTTCTTTTCCAGGAGTAAACATCAAAGCATTGTCTTGAATAGTCCATTCTGGATAGATATCATTAGATAAATAGCCTCGCCAATTCTCTAAAGTAGAACCATCAAACAAAATTGTCCAATCATCATTATTTTCTGATAGAGTTGATGACGCAGTCTGCTGTTTTACTTCATTGTTATTTATTTTTTTTCCCGCTTGGTTGCATCCTACAAATAAGCACAAACTAACAATTATTACTATTTTTTTCATGTTAACGTCTATTAAATTCCTAATATATTTTTTAATTGATTTTCATCTTTATCTCCATCACTCCCTGCAAAATCATCAAATCTTTTAGAGGTAGTTTCAATGATATGATTTTTTATAAAGTCTACACCTTCTATGGCACCTTGTTGAGGGCTTTTTATCACGCACTCCCACTCTAAAACTGCCCAAACATCACATCCATATTCAGTTAATTTAGAAAAAACTTGTTTAAAATCTACTTGACCGTCTCCTGGAGACCTGTACCTTCCGGCTCTATTTTTCCAATCATTATATCCTCCAAAAGTTCCTTTTTTTCCACTAGGATTAAACTCGGCATCTTTCACATGAAAAGCTTTTATGAATTGGTGGTAGTGATCTATATATTTTAAATAATCTAATTGTTGCAAAACGAAATGAGATGGATCATATAAAATATTAACTCTTTTGTGATTCCCTGTTGCTTCGAGGAATCTCTCAAAAGTATCTCCATCATGAATATCCTCAACAGGATGCACTTCATAACAAACATCTACTCCTTGACTGTCAAATGTATCTAAAATTGGCAGCCATCTTGTTGCCAATTCTTTAAATCCTGTTTCTACAAGTCCTTTAGGTTGTTGCGGCCAAGGATGAACCATAGGCCACAATAAAGAACCTGAAAAAGTAGCATGTGTTTTTAACCCTAATCGTCTACTAACCATAGCAGCTTTTTTCATTTGATCAATAGCCCATTCCGTTCTTTTCTTTGGTTTTCCTTGTAGCTCTTTTGGAACAAATACGTCAAACATCAAATCATGAGCAGAGTGAACCGCCACTAATTGCCCTTGGATATGAGTTGATAATTCTGTTATTTCTAAACCAAAAGAATTTATTTTTCCCTTAAATTCATCACAATATGTTTGACTTTCTGATGCGATGTCTAGATCAATAATGCTCTTGTCTAGTGTCGGTATTTGAATGCCAATATATCCAAGTTCTTTAGCCCATTTACATAACCCCTCTAACGAATTAAACGGTGATTTATCATCCATAAATTGTGCTAAAAAAACAGCTGGTCCTTTAATAGTTTTCATGTTTTTTGTTAAAAATTTAAACGTTACAAAGTATAGTTTTCATCAATAGCAATCCAACTATTTCCTTTTTTGTGTGACGAGACTGCTTTTTCGATAAAACTCATCCCTCTTACACCATCAATAATAGTTGGAAACTCACCAATGTTGTATGGCTCATTAGATATAGCTCTAGCCACCCCTTTGTATATGTTACCCATGGCATCAAAAATTCCTTCTGGATGTCCTGGAGGTAATTTTGTTCCATCTAGAGATAGTTTGCTATTATATTCATGTCCAGGTTTTAATACTTGTAACGGCTTACCTTCTTCCATTAAATATAGATAATTTGGGTTTTCTTGCTCCCATTTAAGCCCTGCTTTATCTCCATATATTTTTACAACAAAACTATTTTCCTCTCCAGTAGCAATTTGGCTCGCACAAATAACTCCTTTAACATTATTGGAGCATCTTAACAAAATAGTGCCATCTACGTCCATTGGGTTGTCATCGTATACGTGATTTAAGTCTGCTAAAATGTTTTCAATTTTTACTCCTGAAACATATTCTAGCATATCAAAAGCGTGAGTCCCAATATCTCCAATACAACAGCTTCCACCAGATTTTTCGGGATTTAATCGCCAAGTTGTTTTGCGTTTTTCTATGTCATGAATAATAGGGTTTATCCATCCCTGATAATACTGTGCATCAATTTTTTGAACCTTTCCTATAACACCACTTTTAACCATTTCACGCATTTGACGTATCATAGGATACCCAGTGTAAGTGTAGGTTACTGCAAAAATAGTTTTCTTATCTAGTGAGATGGTGTATAGCTCTTGAGCTTCCTTATAGGTAGTGGTTAAAGGTTTTTCACAAATGACATGAAACCCATTTTCCAACAATTTTTTAGCCATTGGAAAATGCAAAAAATTAGGTGTTAAAACAGAAATCACTTGCATTCGCTGATCTTCAGGTAGTAGAAGCTCTTGCTCAATTAATGTTTCAAAATCTATATAAATTCTATCTTCTGGCAACCCTATTTTATTGGCAAAATCAATGTTCTCATCCCAAATAGGATTAAAGACCCCGCCAACAATTTGATATTTATCAAACATAGAAGAAGCTATTCGATGTAAAACCCCAATCAAAGAATTACCACCACCACCAAGTATACCTAGTCTTATTTTAGAACTACTCATTACTTTTTTATGCTTTGTATTCTACTTTTTCGTTTTTAAATAATAGTGCAAAAATGACCATCACCACTATTGCAAATACTGCTGGGAAAATCCAAATTTCCTGCCAACTATGAGAGCCATCAGCTATCAGATTTTGATCTACAATTTTTCCTGCAATCCAAAATCCTGCTAGCATTCCCACACCATAAGTAGCTAATGTAATTAAACCTTGAGCAGCACTTTTAACTTTTTCTCCAGCTTTGGCGTCTGTATATATTTGACCAGATACAAAAAAGAAATCATAACAAATTCCATGCAAAGCTATTCCAGTAATTAGCATAAAGAATAAATCACCATTATTACCATAAGCAAATAATGTATATCGAATTCCCCAAGCTAACATTCCAAATAGAATGGTTTTTTTAAATCCATATTTTTTAAAGAAAAAAGGAAGTAATAACATAAATCCAACCTCAGAAATTTGACCTAGTGTCATTAATCCAGCGGGACCTATTTCTAGATTAGATAACGATAATGACGCTCCTATTTCTCCTAAAAACTGTCCAGCATGCTGATAATAAAATGCAAGAGGCACACATATTAAGACTGATGACAAAAAGAAAACTAAAAAATTTCGGTCTTTCAATAATTTTAATGCGTCTAGCCCAAGAATATCTGATATAGTTACTTTTTCGTTTTTACTTACAGAGGGTGGTGTACTTGGTAATGTAAAACTAAAAATACCCAAAATTGCAGAAACTATAGCTGTCATTAAAAAAGTATTCTTTAATGCTCCATTAGCAATATTTTCGGCAGAATCCCAATTAAAAATTAAACTAATAAATAAAAATCCAACCAAAATCCAGCCAACTGTACCCCATACTCTTATTTTTGGAAATTGTTTTGCTGGATCAGACATTTGATTAAATGAGACAGAATTAACCAAAGCTAATGTTGGCATATAAGCAATCATATACCCTAAAACGTAGGGATAAAAAACTGAAAATTCAGTAGCTTGATACATTAAATACATTAAAACAGCTCCTATAATATGAAGAACTCCAAGAATTTTTTCAGCATTAAAAAAACGATCTGCTATCAAGCCAATAATAAAAGGAGCTATGATTGCACCCCAAGATTGAGTTGAATAAGCCATTGCAATTTCTCCACCGGTAGCTTTCAAAGTATTGGGTAGATATATCCCCAGTGTAACAAACCATCCTCCCCAAATAAAGAATTCGAGAAACATCATAAAGGAGAGTTGAAATTGGATTGATTTTTTCATAATTAAATGATTTTATGGTGTTATTATCTAGTTTTTTTATTATTCCAAATTACTTGCTGATTTTAACAACAAATCTCGTGTAGCTTTAATTCCATCTCTCTCATTTAGCCTTTCTCCTTCGTATTCTACTCCAATAAAACCTGTATATTTAGCATCTTTAACTATTTGCAACATTTTTACATAATCAATGGTAGTTTCATTACCAGCCTCGTCAAAATCATACGATTTAGCACTTACTGCCATTGCTGCAGACATCATCATTTTTGTTCCTTCATATTTATCTGGATAAACTTCAGCACAATCTCCCCAATTTTCATTTGCATCTTTTCTTCTCACACACCAATTACCAAAATCAGGCAGCGTTCCACAATTTTCCATATTTACAGCTTTAATTGCAGCCATCAACTCTACAGGATTAGATGACAACCATCCATGATTTTCACAAAGCACATTGATATTTTTTGTTGCAGCATATTCAGACAACTTTCTTAATCCATCCACAACAGTAGTTTTCCAAATTTCTGGATCATTTGTCCCAAAAGTATTCACTCGAATTGATTGGCAACCTAATTTTGAAGCAGCATCAACCCATCGTTTGTGATTCTCCACGGCCTGGTTTCTCATGTTTTCGTTAGGATCAGCCAAATCTCCCTCGTCATCAACCATAATCAGAATATTTTGCATGGATTCTTTTTTACTAATTTTATTTAACGAATCAATAACAACATCAAATCCTAATTTTTCAATTTCATACTTATATAATTGACTTACATACTCTAACCCTTCAAAACCCATTTCTTTTGCTTGAGATGCAAAATGAAAAGGTGAGTTCTTTTTTTCTTCAACATATCTATGAAGTGACCATTGAGCTAGTGATAACTTAAAAAAGGCTCCTTCATTAGAATGTACTTTTTCTGAGGGAATTGGTTGCTTTTTTTTACCAGTCTTACAACTAGATGTTGAAACACCTATAATAAATAGTACAATAAAAATTGATTTTGAGATACTAATTGAATTCATGTTATTTAAAAATTTGTGTCATTTTAGGATGCTCAAAGTATAACATCATACTCAAAATTATGTGTACAATTGTTCAGTGAAAAATTTTAAACAAATTTAAATGTTACTGATTGATTTTTTTCGATAGGCTACAGGAGTACATTTTTCTTGTTTTTTAAACATGGTAGCAAAATATTGACTTGTTGAAAAACCACATTGATATGCAACATCTGAAATATTCATTTCTGGGTGTTCAAGTAATAGTTGTTTAGACATTTCTAAGCGCTTTAGCATAAGATATTTCATTGGCGTCAGATTTGTTAGTTGCCTACAATGAAATGTGAAACGAGTTAAACCAACTCCTGAAGATTTTGCCATCTTTTCTACGGTCCAATTCTCAGATAAATTAACATTTAACTCTTTTAAAAACAACTGAACACTCCTTGAGCTATCCATTAACTTTTCATCTAATTGAACCTCTTCTACCGCAACTAGATCTAGAATAAACAACAATAAGTTATTAACCAATAATCGTATTTTTGAAGCATTACTGCCTTTATTATCAGAATCTACAGCTTTCCCAATGCGCTGGAAACAATCCAAAATCCGTTTATCTGCCTTCCAACAAAATTTTTCATTCTGACGTAAAATATTTGTTAATTTTTCTAAATCTTTTGGTGCTAAAATTATCCAATCTGGCCATGACCAATTTTGGTGAGGTCTACGAACATTTAAATCTAAAATGATCCAATAGAATTTCCCCATACCAATAACAGGACCTCCCACCTTATGAACCTCCCAGGGCCTAGTAACAGTTAAATTATTAGGAAGCAATTCTAATGTTTGATTTTCTTGAGAATACGGCATAGAGCCAGATTCTAAAAAATGAATTTCTATACCTTCGTTTCTATGCCAGTCTAGCCCCCAATCTTGAGGCTCATTTGCATCCCAGTACCCAATACTATTTAGACCAATAGTGTCTTCTGTTAACCTATTTCCAGGGTAAGTGTGCCTTGCTAAAGCGTTAAATTTTAGTTTTTTCCTACCAACAGCCTCAACTAATGGTATACAAGTATCTGCATGATACTCTACACCGTTTTCTTTAAAAGGAGATATATTTTGTATATTTATTTTCACTGAAAAATTTTGAACATAAAAAAAATGCAAATTAATTAATTTGGCTTAGAAATATGTAATTTTATATGTATAAAATTCAGAATTTTGTAATTAAACTTCTCAAAAATTTTAATAAATGAACAATAACAAGGAAAAAATAGAGGATATTCAATTTGATGCTATTGTAGTAGGTACTGGGATTTCTGGTGGATGGGCAGCAAAAGAACTTTGTGAACAAGGCCTTAAAACACTTGTCCTAGAAAGAGGTAGAATGGTAAAGCATATAGAGGACTACACCACTGCACACCTTGATCCTTGGGATTTGCCAAATGGAGGGAGGACTACACAAGAAATAATAGATAGGAAGCCTAAACAAAACCGAACTGGCTACACAACACAACCAGCAAGAGAACATTTTTTTGTTGACGACGTAAAGCATCCATATAATGAAGAAAGAAGATTTGATTGGATGAGAGGATATCATGTTGGAGGAAGGTCTTTAATGTGGGGAAGACAAAGTTATAGATTAAGTGATTTAGACTTTGAAGCTAATAAAAAAGACGGCATTGCTGTTGATTGGCCTGTCCGCTACAAAGAAATAGAACCTTGGTATGATAAAGTTGAAGAATATATTGGTGTTAGTGGACAGAATTTAGGGCTAAAACATTTCCCAGATCAGAAACTTCTTAAACCAATGGAGTTAAATTGTGTTGAAGAACATTTACAAGATAAAATTTCAGAAAAATTTGATGATAATAGATTGTTAACCATCGGAAGAACAGCTCACATTACAGAAGGTACAAAAGAAGGTTTGGGTAGAGGTACTTGTCAATACAGAAGTAGATGTATGAGAGGTTGTCCTTATGGCGCCTATTTTAGCAGTAACTCTTCAACTCTTCCAGCAGCAGAGGCTACTGGAAATATGACATTAAGACCAAATTCTATTGTTCATGAGGTTATCTACGATGATGTTACAAAACAAGCTACAGGCGTTCGTGTAATAGACGCAGAGACTAAAGAAAGCTATGTTTTTAATGCAAAGGTTATCTTTTTATGTGCATCAGCTATTGCCTCAGCCTCAATTTTACTACAATCAAAGTCTGAAAGATTTCCTAATGGTTTAGGAAATGATAGTGGTGAAATAGGACATAATATTATGGATCACCATTTTCAAGTTGGAGCTTCGGCAGTAGCTGAGGGGTATGATGACAAATATGTAAAAGGAAGAAGACCAAATGGTATTTATATTCCTAGATTTAGGAATGTTGATAAGAAAACAAAAATGAAAAATTTCATTAGAGGTTATGGTTATCAAGGTGGAGCCAGTAGAAGTGATGCATCAGAATTAGTTGCTGAATTAAAATATGGGCCAAAGTTATCTGAAGCAATCTTAAAACCTGGGCAATGGAATGTAAATTTATTGGCCTTTGGAGAGACTTTACCTGATCATAGCAATAAATTATTCCTTGACTACAGCAAAAAAGATGAATGGGGTCTTCCTACTGTAACTTTTGATGCAGATTTTGGTGAAAATGAAATGAAAATGAGAGTAGATATGCAAGAGCAAGCTATTGAAATGTTAAAAGCCGCAGGTTATAAAAATGTAAAAGGATATGATCATGAATCATCAAGAGCTATGGGGTTAGGTATTCATGAAATGGGAACTGCTAGAATGGGTAGAGATCCAAAAACATCTGTTTTAAACAAATACAATCAAATTCACGCTTGCACCAATGTATATGTAACAGATGGAGCTTTCATGACCTCTTCAGGTTGTCAAAACCCTTCATTAACATATATGGCTTTTACAGCCAGAGCAGCAAATCATGCTGCTAAAAACTTAAAAAAGAACGCTTAACAGATAGATATATGAAACGAAGAGACGCATTAAAAAACATAGGACTTGCTGCTGGTTTTGCCGCTATTTCACCAAGTATTTTTAGCATGTTGCAGAGTTGTACAAGCAATACTGAAACATGGATACCAAACTATCTTACTTCTGATGAAAAAGTAGCAGTAACAAACTTAGTGGATATCATCATACCAAAAACAGCCACTTCTCCATCTGCAACAGAAGTGGGTGTCCCTCAATTTATTGATAACTATATTCTTGAAGTTTTGAAAGTCAAGGATCAAGAAATAACTAGAGCTTCTTTTAATAAAATAATTACTCTTTTAAAACCTGATTCTGAATCTAATTTAGATGATGTTACACAAGAACAATATAAAGCCTTGTTAGATGAACACATGTTCTTAAGTAAGGAGATAGACCCGGAACGGGAGGCAAATCCAGAGGCATTAGGGATGACATCATCTGAATTTTTAAATCAGTTAAAATGGATGACTATATACGCATACAAGCACTCAGAAGAAGTGGGAGAAAATATACTAGCCTATGACCCAATCCCAACAGCTTACTACTGTGGAGACTTGCAAGAATTAACTGGAGGCAAATCATATTCACTTTAAAAGAATGAAATCTTTTTTTAACATATTACTTATTGTACTTGTATTAAGTTCTTTTTTTAATTGTAAAAAAAATGTTTCTACTAAAATTGAATCCGACAACAAATGGAAATCTCTTTTCAATGGAGAAAACTTAAACGATTGGATTGTAAAAATCAATGGCTATGAATTACATGATAATCATCTAAATACTTTCAGAGTTGAAAATGGAAGCATAAAAGTGTCTTATGATCTATATGACAATTTTACAGACGAATTTGGTCATTTATTTTACAAAACTCCATTTACTAATTATAGATTAAAGTTAGAGTATAGATTTGTGGGAGAGCAAGTCAATGGAGGACAGGCTTGGGCAGAAAAAAATAGTGGCATCATGATTCATAGTCAAGCTCCAGAGACTATGCTTTTAAATCAAGGATTCCCATTATCTCTAGAATTTCAACTATTAGGAGGAGTAAAAAATGGAGTTCAAAGACCTTCGGGTAATTTATGCACTCCTGCAACTCATGTAGAAATGAAAGGAGAAAAAATTACTGAACACTGTATCATGGCTGAAAGCAAAACATATTATGGTGAAGAATGGATTGAAGCTGAGGTTATTGTTGATGGAAATTCGATAACTCATTTTATAGATGGTGAACTTGCAATTAGCTATTCTAAACCTAGTATTGGAGGAGAGTATCTAGATAGTGCCTCAGAAGATATTCAAGCCAAAGATGGTGAGGTATTAACTAACGGGTACATTTCTCTTCAAAGCGAAAGTCATCCGGTGGAGTTTAGAAAAATTCAAATACTAGAACTATAAAATTTAATTGAACTTATTCAACAATTAATTTTCCTTTCATCATAGCAAAGTGCCCAGGGAAACTGCAAATATAATCGTAGGTTCCTTTTTCAGGGGCTATAAACTCAATCATTGTTGATTCTCCACCGCCAATCATTTTAGTATGAGCAATCACATCAGTAGTTCCCTCAGGGATGTAGTCATTACTTTTTGATGATGCCGCTTTTACTGCAAATGAAGAAGCTTTAACTCCACTCTTTAGAATAACAACATTATGACCCATAATTTTTTTATCTAATTTACCTGAATGATTTAACGTTAATCTCACTTTCTGTCCAGAAGTTACTTTAATTTTCCTTACATCAAATCTCATTCCATCATTGGAAGTTATAGTCACGTTTGCAACACCTTCTGAATCCACAACTACAGCTGATTCTTTTTTGGTAGTCTTTTCTTTTTTAGGAACAGTTACTTTAGTTTTCTTAATTTCTTTCTGGGAAGTATTTACCTTTTTCTCTTTTCCGCAACTCGCAAAAAATAACAATCCAAATGCAACTATAACTATGTGTTTCATTACTTTAATTTTATCTATGTAAAAATACAAAATCCTAGGTTTAAAGTCAAAATTTACTTAGTAAAATAAAGAGATTAAAAGCTTTATAATTAGTTGCTATTTGCCATTGTTTGTAAAAATTAGTATATTTAGAAAACTAAAAACTTATCAAAATGAAAAAACTATTATTCTGTGCTTTTGCTTTTGCGCTTTTGACTGGATGCCAAAACAATAATCAATCTAACGTTACTTCTAAAATGAGTGTTTTCAATAAGAATACTGAAACCACTAAAGCTTGGCTTGAAGCATTTATGCAAAACGATTCTACAGCATTCTTTTCAGATACATATATGAGTGAAGATTTTATTTGGTCTCCACCTGCAGTTGGAATGGATTCTCTTCCTAAGACAGAATGGGAAAAAGCCTTTCGATTTTTCATGTCTAACTATGATAATAAAAAACTTACAAACCCTCAATATTTTGCTGCATTAGATGAGAATAACTTACCTGATGGAAATGTTAGGGCTTATGGCACATGGACTTCTAATTTTGCCTCCAATGGTAAAAAGAGTATGTTAAAATGGTATGCTGTTTTACAATTTAATGAAGAAGGTAAATTAGCTCACTATATGGAATGGTATGACTCTGCAGATTTAGCAAAAGAGTTTGATTAATTACACAACTTAAAAATGAAAAAATGAAAAAATTTTTATTACTAATTTTATCTACAGCTTTAATTATAAGTTGTAATAACACCTCTATTACAGAAAACAGTAATGGAGAACCAGACGGTCCTCATACATCGACTGAATGGAAAATATGGGCTTACAGTTCTGCAGCACCATCTTTTATAGCAAATAATTGTACAGTAGTAGACGTAGACGGAACAGTGTTGAGAGAGGGGACTAATGGCTGGACTGCCATGGCAGCAAATCCTAGAGGAATGTCTGATCCTGAAAATGGATGGAAAAACCCACATGAAGCAATGGCTATGGTAGGAGACGCCCCAGCAATGCAATGGGCTATGGCTTACATGGGAGGGAAAACTCCTGAAATGGATACAGACGGATGGGCTTGGATGCTTCATGGTGATATGGGAGAAGACAATACAAAACAATTAGTTTTTAATGAAGAAGATTCAGCTGAGGGTCAGTGGATAGAATCAGGGGCACACTTGATGCTTTTCCCTAAGAACCCAGCTTCATTAGATGGGCAAACCACTAATTTTAATACTGGTGCTCCTTATGTTATGTTTAAAGGAACTGGCTATGATCATTTAATGATTCCTGTCGAAGGATATTTCAAGTATCAAGATCCTAAATAATAAGATGAACAATAAAAAAACCTCTAAACAGAGGTTTTTTTATTAAAAGTCAAAATACCAATTAAATAAATCTACTCTTATACCAGCTCTTATCCAAACATTATTATTAGTTGAAAACCCATTTATTGTTTCATCTATTGAAAAATTTCTATAGCTTAAGCCGGCAAATAAACTTAAATTATTAGAAGGATTTAGTAAATAATCTCCTTGAATATCAATATTAAAAATAGATGCAGTATTTCCTTGTGCTATTGAATTACTTGTGTCCGAAACTCTTTCGTCATACGATTGAAATATATTTCCTCCATAACTAACACTTTCATCAATAAAATCAAATCCTTTTTCTCCAAAAACTACCTTTGCACTTCCACTCCAGCGGTCTTTTTTATATCTAGCGACACCAATTAATTCCCAAAAATTTGCTCCCCATAAATGACCTAAAGCTTGATTATTATTTCCATAATTTAAAATTGGAGTTCTATGAGCAAAAGTATAAGGTCTTGCATAGTTAAACTCTCCTTGAACATACAAATTCTTGACATTAAAGGCATCAAAATACTTAGCCCCTAATTGTAATGAAAATTTGTTTCTCCAATCCCCTAAGTTTGTTAGATTTCCAACTGAGAATTCATCAATAACAAGTTATGAGTATAAAGAAGTTTGGCTAGATAATTTATATTTAGCTGTAAGTCCAACTAAAGCATTCCCCGCATCTTCCCCTCTATTAAATTCTACTGATCTATAAAAAATTACTGGGTTTAAAAATCCTGCATCTATGCCAGTTTCACTAGCACTTACAGCAGTTTCAAATAGCCCAATATTTAATCTATCTGATAGATTAATACTTAAATAATGAATGGCTATGTATTTTCTTGCATGTTCGTTATTATTTATGACTGCTCTTCCTCTTAAATCATTCCCCCATATCCACAGATTTGTATATTTAAATTTCCAAAAATCAACTGAGGCTTTTAAATATAGAGATGGTGCTGCAACATCTGAAAGAATAAATGATCTATATCCATCACCAATAAAATTCTTTCCGTGTCCAAACTGAAATTGCAAAAATTTATTGGGGGTATATGATAAATACCCTTCAGCAACAGGATAATCAAATGCATTCTCTTTAAATCCTTTTGCTTTTCCTCTACCAGGAACAAGTCCTTCGGAAAAAGCCGGTCTATTAACCAATGATCTGTTTGAAATAAATTCGTTTACATATCCTGCAAATCTTGCTTGACTCTCATAAATAGTTGCAGAATATGAAAACTTTTCTCCAAGCCCTCCATTTACTTGTAAAATTCTAGAATTGTTGTAAGTAAACGAATTGTTCTTTGAATTATCTTTACCTAACTGAATATCAACTAAAAAATCTAGATTAAACCAATAATCGTCTTCATGAACAGATAATAAGTGCTCGTTCCAAACTTTTCTACCCAACCATGTGTTCTTTTTTGGCTTTAAAAAGAGTTTCTTCACAGAATCAAGATTAATTAGTTCATTTATATCTTTATATAAAAATGGTTTGGTTGTGCTATGATTGGTTGTTTTATGCATAGCATACTCATAATCTACATAGCGTTGGTGTGTAAAAGGAATATTTAACTGACTAAAGTATAATGGATTTTTTGAGGTGTTATTTTCTTGTAAAACAACTTTTTGAATATCTTTTTTTTGGTTTTTTATGTTGGGGAGATTCTCAATTGAACCTGTTTCTGAAAAAGAAAGATTTATGGGTAGTACAAACTGCATTTCTATAGAATGATTATTATAAAATGCTGGAGTTATGATTGGAAATTTTTCAAATACTCTCGCAACTTCTATCTTAAGATCCTCATAAGGTGAGTTTAAATAGATTAACTTAAATGCACCTTTATTGGTAACAACAAAAATAGCGTTCAAAACCTCTGCGTAATTTTCCTTTTTAACAATAGAGGGAACTTTAAATTCTTTGTAGAATATTTCTTTAGTTTGCTTATAAAAACAAACACTATTATTTTCTAATTCTTCCCCATCACACTCTTTAAAAGTTGGGAATTTTTCCTCTTGAGACAAGGAAATTAATGAGGTTAAAAAAAAATAGATTAGGAGGGTTAATTTCTTCATTTAGGGACTGATTTTTACTACTGTATTATTTTTTAATTGATATTTTTCGTCACTTTCAGGACAGGTAGCGGTTCCATGTTCATTAAATTTTAATGTATGACCATATTCACTAATCCAACCAATTTGTCTAGAGGGGTTTCCTACAACTAGAGCATAGGGTAATACATCTTTAACAACTACAGAACCAGCACCAATGAGAGCATACTCACCGATATCGATTCCACAAATAATGGTTGCATTGGCACCAATGCTAGCTCCTTTTTTAACGTGTGTTTTTTTATATTGATCTTTTCTTTTAATAGCACTTCTTGGATTTATAATATTTGTAAAAACCATAGAAGGACCTAAAAAAACATCATCTTCACATATTACACCTGTGTAAACAGAAACATTATTTTGTACTTTAACATTATTCCCTAAAATTACTTCTGGTGAGATTACCACATTCTGTCCAAGATTACAGTTCTTCCCAAGAACACAATTAGACATAATGTGGCTAAAATGCCAGATATTTGTTCCCTCTCCGATAGTGCAATCGGGGTCTATGACAGAAGTTTCATGAGCAAAATAGGGTTTCATGTGCAAGAAAAATAATTAAATTTTACATCGAAAATACAACTTATTATTGAAAATATAATTAGAGGAATCCTAAAATAAGGAATGTCATATAAATAATAAATCCCAGTCAAAAGACTAGGATTTATTATGATGTATATGAATGTAAAATTATTCTACCTCAATTCTCATCGGTAAAGTGTATTTTACTCCTACTGCTTTCCCTCTTTGTCTTCCAGGTTTCATCTTTGGTAGTAATTTAATAATTCGGATAGCTTCCTTTTGTAATTTTGGGTGTGGAGCCTTTGCTCTTATATCAACAATATCTCCAAATTTATTAATCTTGAAAAGCATAATTATTCTTTTCTTTCCAGGAGACATTCCTAAATCATTTGGTAAATCTGCGTTGAACTTTCTTCCAAAATGCTTTTGCATTTTTTTGTTGAAACATGATTTTAGTTCTTTTTTATTTCCTTTACAACCAGGAAAGACTGGTACATCCTCAATGATGGTAAAAGGCACATCTTCAATTACTTCTTCTTCTTCTGCTTCCTCTACAATATCTTCAACTTCAACAGCTTCAGTTTCATCAGTTTCTGTTGATTCTATAACAGTTTCTTCAACTTCTTTTTCATCTTCAACTACCTCTATTTTTTCTGGTGTTGGTGGTGGCGGAGTTTTTGGAATTTCAGGTTCAATACGCTCTGTGATTGGAATTTCTTCCTCCATATCTGCATTCATATTTACATCTCCTAAGTCACCAAACTGACGATCAAAAGTCTTTTTTTCTATTGCTACATAGGTAACAAAGAGAGCTAAAACAAGGCCTAACTGCATAAACAGTTTGCTGTAGTTTTCTAAATTAGATTTTGGATTT
>Ga0233394_1000064_pt1 | contig 34315 bp, 28 predicted proteins | sample 24DmetaG_FD_190481 | JGI IMG/M metagenome (GOLD analysis project Ga0233394, IMG submission 190481) | Seawater microbial communities from Monterey Bay, California, United States - 24D | ecosystem: Environmental > Aquatic > Marine > Coastal | place: USA: California | collected 2016-11-02 | reverse complement strand
TCTATTTTTTTCAATAATTTCTTTTTCGCAAAGAACCATTAACTCTTTAGCATCTTCAAGATGAATTTCTTTTTCCCATTCATAACGAGTTGTTCCACTTTCATCTGAAATACCTTTAATAGTTAAGAAAGCCAAATTGTCAATTATTCTTATCCGCACAACTCTTTTTTGATTGGAGTTTAAATATCCTTGAGTAATCTGTTTTTTGTCATAACATACTTTTTTGAAATCGTTATTTTTTACTAAAAATTTCCTTTCAATTTCTATATTCATTTTTATTATTCTTTGTACTAATGTAATGGATTTATCGTTATTGTTACAAGAAATAAATATATTTGATATCAATTTATTTACATGCTTAAAAGACTTTTCATTTTATTTAGTTTTTCAACATTTTCTTTAGTAGCCCAAGTAGATTACAGCGATGTTTGGGAAGATTTTTTTTCATACAATAACGTCAAAGATTTCATCAAAGTAGATAACGTGCTATATGCATTAACAGATAATGCTACGTTTACTTATGATTTTTTAACTCAAGAAACAGAAAAATTATCTTCAGTTCAGGGATTGTCTGGTGAAACTACCTCAGCAATTCATTATAGTATTGAAACCAATAGATTAGTTATTGGTTATGAAAATGGATTGATTGAAGTTATTGATTCTGATGGGAGTATCACAATTTCCTCTGATATCGTAAGTTTCAATCAAACTGGAGCAAAAAGCATTAATAATATTTTTGAATATCAAGGGAAACTTTATTTATCTACCTCGTTTGCAATTGTTGAATATGATATTTTAGAATTAGAATTTGGAGACACCTTTTTTATTGGAAATAACTCATCGGATGTTAATATTCTGGAAATCACAGTTTTTAACAACCGAATTTATGCAGCTACACAAAATGGTATTTTTCATGCAGATTTAAATAATCCAAATTTAATTGATTTCAATAATTGGAGTTTAATTACCTCTGCAAATAATAATTTTAAAAATATTACAGTTTTTAATGAGAAACTCTTCACAATATTAAACACTCAGTTATATGAATTAAATGAATTAAATGAATTAGAATTGATAACAAATTTATCTTCAAATGTCATAGGATTAAAGAGTTCTTCAACCAATCTTTCGGTAGCTTTTAATAGTTCAGTAGCGGTTTATAATACCCAGTTAAATCTAGTTTTTCAAAATACTGCAGATGATGATTTTGATTATACGTTAAATAATGCATATACAGAGAATAATCAATTATTTCTTGCCACAAATCAATTTGGGGTTTTATCCTCTCCCTCTTTAAATGATCTTATTTTCTCAGAAATTCATCCAGAGGGTCCAGTATCAAATGATGTTTTTTCTGTAACAGCAAAAAATAACCAATTATGGGTGGTTTATGGGGGTTATACACCAACTATGGCACCCGTTCTACCCAATTTAGGGTATAGTCATTTCAACGGAGAGAATTGGTTTACAGAAGAAAATGATCTTGATAATTCTTTCCCAGGATTTGTGGATGTTACGTTAGACCCAAATAATGAGAATAAAGCATTTATAAGTAGCTTTGGAAGCACTAATCAAATTAACACGTATAAAACAGGCGGTTTGTTTGTTGTTGAAAATGACGAAATCACTAATTTTTATAATAATTTGAATAGTCCTTTAGAGAATATTTACGAATCGATTCCATTAAATAATAGTGTTAGTCTAAGAATTTCTGGTTCTGTATTTGATAATCAAGGAAACTTATGGATGACCAATATTGGTTCATTTAATGAGTTGAAAAAGTTTTCAAATGGTTCGTGGACTGAATATGATCTTAGCTCAGTGAAATCAAATTTTTCCGCTGGTGCCGTCACGGAAATAATAACAGACAGAAATAATTCTATTTGGATGGGTTCAAGAAGTGACGGTGTTATAGTATTTAATCAAAACGGTGAAAGGATTAGAGCTTTAACTTCTGTACCAACTGAAGGAAGCTTACCAAATTCAAGAGTTATTAGTCTGGCATCAGATTCAGACAACAGAATTTGGATTGGAACTATTTCTGGATTGGTTGTTTTTAATAATGCATCAGGTGTTTTTGATGCTGACATTGTTGATGCACAGCCTATAATTTTTGAGGAGGATGGAATTGCCAAAAAATTACTTGGAGATCAATTTGTTTCAGCTATAGCAGTGGATGGTGCAAATAACAAATGGTTTGGTACATCTGACGGAGGTGTTATTTATACCAATCCAAATGGCCAGACAACTATAGCAAATTTTAGCAAAGGAAATTCACCATTACCATCAGATAGGATTACAAAAATTTCAGTAGATAAAGAATCTGGGAAAGTGTTTTTTGCAACGGATAAGGGGATTGTTGCTTATAATAGTAATGTAGCTCCTTTTGGAGAGACATTAGGAGAAGTTTATGCATATCCAAATCCAGTTAGAAAGTTTCATAATATTGTAACCATTGATGGCAGAAATGGCACAAATTTACCAAAAGGTACCAACGTAAAAATTTTAGATGTTACTGGAAATTTAGTATATGAAACTAATGTTGTAGAAGGTGAACAATTGCAAGGAGGAAAAGTGATATGGGATAAAAAGAATTTGGCTGGAAAATACGTAGCTTCAGGAATCTATATAGTTCTATTAGCAAATGAGGACGCATCTGAAACATCAACTACAAAAATAGCAATCATCAATTAATGGCTATAATATCTACTAAAGCGATTGTTATTAGTACAATTAAATATAGTGATACTAGTTTAATAGTAAAGCTTTATACGGAAAAAGTTGGTTTAGTTTCTTTCTTGTTAAAAGGAATTTTAAAGTCTAAAAAAGGAAAGTTAAGAACTGCTTACTTTCAACCATTGAATCAGCTTTCAGTTATTTTTAGCCATCAAGAAAAAAGAAATTTACAACTCTTAAAAGAAGCTCAAGTAATTCATGTATATGAGACTATTTATACCTCTATTGTTAAACAATCGATAGTGTTATTTCTATCTGAGATTTTAACTAGTGCAATTCAAGAGGAGGAAAATAATACTTTATTATATGAATATCTTGAACATTCACTCATTTGGTTAGATTCTCATGATCAAATATCTAATTTTCACTTACTTTTTTTATTAAATCTTACTAAATTTTTAGGCTTTTATCCTGATGTTTCTCAATCTGATAAAAATGGCTTTCATTTGAGTGAAGGTTTTTTTACAGATCACCTTCAAATTAAGGAAGTTATAAAAGGAAATGAAATTAATCAGTTCAAAAAGCTTTTAGGCATACATTTTGATAATGTAGAGTATATAAATTATTCAAAAACTGAAAGACAAAGATTGTTACAAATATTAATTCGTTATTTTGAATTACATTTGGGCGGATTTAGAGTCCCTAAATCTTTAGCAGTTCTAGAAACAGTATTTAGTAAATGAGAACCATAGGATATTTAATACTTTTTTTAATTACATTTTCATCTTTTGCTCAGGAGTTAAAAGTACTAGACAATGAAACTGGGAAGCCCATATTCAATGTTAATGTTTTTACAGAAAATACGTATTTTAATTCTTCTACAAATTCAAAAGGAATTGTAGATATTTCTATTGTTAAGGAAAAAGACATCTTAATATTTTCTCACATTTCATACGCTTTAAAAAGCATTCCAAAAAATCTTTTAAAAAATCAAAACTTTACACTTTACTTAGCAAAGCAATCTGAACAATTAGATGAAGTTGTTTTATCTGTATTTAAAAGAGATGCAAAAATAAATAGAGTCGCAGAAAGAGTAGCAGTATTAACATCTAAAGAAATTGAAAAATTATCACCACAAACATCAGCTGATTTATTAGCTGCTATTCCTGGAGTTAAAATTCAAAAATCTCAGATGGGAGGTGGAAGCCCAGTAATTAGAGGTATGGAGTCTAACAGGGTGATGTTAGTTGTAGATGGAGTAAGAATGAATAACGCTATTTATAGAAAAGGACATTTACAAAATGCCATTACCGTTGCTCCAAATCAGTTAGACAAAACAGAAATTGTTTTTGGACCATCATCGGTAATTTATGGATCTGATGCTTTAGGGGGTGTCATCCATTATTACACCAAAACTCCAAAACTATCAGAAAACACAAAAGTTACTTCCAATTTTTTTAATCGATATTCTTCCGTTAATAATGAAATTACAACGAATGCTTCAGTAGAATTAGGCACTAAAAAATGGGCGTCTTTTACAAGTATCTCATACAGCGACTTTGGAGATTTAAAAATGGGGAAAAATCGTTCTCATGGCTTCAATGACTGGGGAAAAGTTTTTTTGTATTCAGAAAATTCAAATGACTTTTATTCCAGTTCAGCAACAGTAAATTCAGATGAAAATCTTCAACGAAACACAGGGTACAATCAAACAGACCTTCTACAAAAATTCTTTATCCCATTAACTGATAAAACAGAACTAAAACTAAATTTGCAGTATTCTACATCTTCAGATATTCCAAGGTTTGATCGATTAGATGAAAAATCTGAAGGTACCCTTAAATTTGCAGAATGGTATTATGGCCCTCAAGAGCGATTATTAATTTCTCCACAATTGGATATAAATCCAGGGAAATCATGGTTAGATAAAGGTACATTTACATTAGCATACCAAAATATAAAAGAATCGAGAATACAAAGAAAATTAGCAAGTTTAGAAAGATCATACAGAAAAGAAAATGTTGATGTTTTCAGTTTTAATGGAGATTTTATGTTTCCGTTAAATAAAAATGAGAATAGAGCTTTTACTTATGGTTTTGAATTTTTACACAATGATGTTAATTCATCTGCGTTTGGAAAAACTTTAGATGTTTTAGGAAATGAAATCATTGGATTTTCAGATAACTTTACTGTACAGACTCGCTATCCTGATGGAGGTAGTAGTTATGTGAGTTCTGCAGTATATTTAGGATATAGAGAGGATTTAAACGCTAAATCAACACTAAATACTGGAGTTCGTTTTACCCGTACAAATTTGAAAGCTTCATGGATAGACCAATCCACAATTATATTACCTCAAACTAATATTAAATTAGATAATTCTGCTTTTACTGCAACATTAGGATATGTTTACAAGCCCAATAAAAATATACAACTAAATTCTGTCATTTCATCAGGATTTAGGTCTCCTAACATAGATGATGTAGGACGAGTTAGAGAAAAATCGGGAAATATAACTGTACCAAACATACATTTAAAACCTGAGTTTGCTTACAATGCAGAAATTGGAATACAAAAATATTTTAATGACAGAAAATTTAGATTTGGTTTTAATACATATTATACTCTATTAGAACATTATATCATCAGAGATCATTTCTTAATGTATGGGAATTCGTCTACTAGTGGACAATTATTATATGATGATGAAATGGGTAATATTGTTGCGAATCAAAATAGGGGTAACGCATTCATTCACGGTTATACTGCAAGTTACCAAGGTAAATTATCTGAATATTTTACAACAAATGGTTTTATCACCTACACTAAAGGGAGAACTTATGATTCTAAAGAACCTCTATCATCTATCCCACCTTTATTTGGTCAATTTGATGTAAATTTTATGAATAAAAAATTTCAGTTAGGTACAAGTTTTAGATTTAATAGTAAAAAAGATATTGTAGACTTTAATTTTACTGAAGGAATAGATAATCATGATTTAACTCCTATTGTTAATGAAAATGCCATACAAGATGTTGATAAATATTTTGGCTCACCAAGTTGGGTAACATTAGGCTTTAATAGTAGCTATACATTTAACAAAAATTGGAAGTTGCAAGGAATAATTAGTAATGTATTTGATCAACATTACAGAGAATTTGCTTCTGGTATTTCTGCGCCAGGAAGAAACTTTTCTTTTTCTTTAATTACTGTTTTTTAACCTTTCTATTTCCCTCATCATCAAAGTTTTTATTTAGCTCTTTTTCTGTACCGATTATAGCAACTAGTAATGTAAAAATCATAAAAGCCATTGAAAACCAAGAATTCATTAAAGCTTCATTAATGAAGGTCAATACCAATGCAGCAATAAAACTAATGCCTGAATATTTTAGTAATATAACGGCAAATAATTTATTTGCAAAACTCCAAACATCATTGTTTTGCATGGTTCTATGAGTTCTATATCCATAAATACTATTTATTTTTTTTGGGGGGAAATAATAAAAAATAATACTTATAAAGAAGATCAATCCGTTAACGCTTAATACATAGGTAAATGCATTCATACTACTTATTTTTTTAATGGTCTTAACAATCCTTCTTGAGCAACCGTTGCGATTAATACACCATCTCTAGAGAAAATATTACCAGTAGCTAAACCTCTAGCTCCTGAAGTACTTGGTGAAACAACTGAGAATAACATCCAGTCATTAAAATCAAACTCTCTGAAAAACCACATTGAATGATCTAAACTAGCCATTTGGGTATTGCCAATATTAGCCTTACTGGCATTTGGTTTTAATGCTGCATTCAAAATATTATAATCTGAAATATAGGTCAGAATTTGATGTTTTAATGATAGTTCTAAGTTTGAAACATTTCCTTTTAATTTGAACCACATATCTTCAACTGCCGGTAAATCTTTTCTTTCCATAGGATTTAAAACTTGAACGGGTTTAAAGTCTATAGGTCTTTCAATACTCAAAAAATCTCGAAGCTTTGTAGGAATAAATTTCCCATATTGAGACAATAAATCACTCCAACTTAAAAGTTCTTCAGGTTGTTTAATTGATTTTTTAATAGGTTCTTGATGTTCATATCCGTCTTCTTTTTTGTGAAAAGAGGCTGCAAGTATAAAAATAGTACTATTGTTTTGGATTGCAGTTACTCTTCTGGTAGAGAAACTCCCACCATTTCTCATTTCAGTAACTTTAAAAGTTATTGGGATGGTCAAATCACCAGGGAGTAAAAAGTAGGAATGTAGAGAATGAACAAAACGATCATTAGGTATGGTTTGATAGGCTGCGTGTAATGCTTGAGCTAAAACTTGTCCTCCAAAAACTCTTGAGTTACCAATAGTTTTGCTTATTCCTGTGTAGGTTTGAGAATCCTCTTTTTTTAATGTTAGGATATCTACTAAATCATCTATTGTTTTCATGAATTTTTTTATCTCTTTTAAATGGAAACTTTTGGTTAAATTCAGTAGGCTGAATCTTATGCAAAAATAATTTTAAAAATTTATTTCTAATGGATTTTTTGTGGCGAATATATATTGTTAACTCCTGAGGTTCTGCTCCTACAGAACTTTTAATTTCACTGGCTGTTCTTCCAAAGTTCAATACTTCAATTTTATAATCTATCGCAGTCTTGATATAGTCATAAAGCATTCTTTGATATATAGCATATTGTTTATTGAGTTCATAATCTATTCCAACAAAATGAGCATCCAAATGCTTTTTATTAATCATTCCAGACATAAATCCAACCATTTTATCTCCAATCCAATATGATTTAAGTAGATATGAATGCCCCAACTTAGTTTTAAGACTCTTATAGGTCTGTAAATTAAATTCCCCCAGATTAAATGCTGCTTTTGTTACAACTTTTTTATACAATTCAGTCATTTTAAGAAGATGGTCATTAACATTTAAAACAGAAACTTCTTGTGTAACCAAATCATTACTAAGTTTCATGGCTTTTTTAGCCTTTATTCTGAACTTTGTTTTTAGTGCGGCCAAGTAGTCTTCAAAATTTTGCCATTTAGGGTTAATTTTTAAAATCATATTTGGTTCAATATTAAAAGAATAATAACCCAAATTTATCAGCTCTTTGGTTATGGGTAAAGATTCAGTCCTAAAATCTTTCATCATAAATATATCAATTGGATTTTCTTGATTACTGTTTTCCGTATGATGAAGAATGCCCTTTGATATTTTTCTTAAAATAAGTTTCTTATTTTCACCTTTCTTAATAAAAACTCCATGCTCGCCACTTACAAATGGATTACCACAGTTAATTATTTTCAAAGGTTTTTCTTTAGGAATAATAGTTAATTTTTTTCCAATTGAAGTAATTTTTCTAAATAAGTTTGAGGTATCTTTTTCTATTGTTTCTAATTGAAAGTTAATTATTTGAACATTAGCAAAGGCAATAGCTTTTGCATTTTCATTTTTTAACACGATGTAATAAAAGGATAAATGAGAATTGTGTTTTTCTAAAGCTTCTAAATAGTTAGATGAAAAATACAAATTATGAGAACAATTAAGTTCTTTCCATACAATATTAGGAATATCAGCTACTGTATTGAAAACTAATATTTGAGCGTTGTTATGGTCTAAATTCAAAAAACTGTTTTTTATGTTAAGAATAGGTAATATTATTTTTATTTATTCTAAATAAATACTTATTTTTGTGAGCTAGTATACTTTTAAATGATTGTATTTTACAGTTTAGAAAACCCGATAATAAAAATTACAAACATATCATCTGTTTGTAACAATAGCTGTTCCTCCAATTGTATTAAACCTAAAAACAAATGTTGTTTTAAGTATAAAAAAAAGGGCATCAACTGCAAGCGATGCCCGAATATTTTTTTGAAAGAAGCTTCTTAATTCCACAAAATTATAATGTGAAAGTGTTATAGCCCTCTATTTAAAAGCATTTAAGCCAGTAATATCCAATCCTGTAATTAATAAATGAATGTCATGAGTACCCTCATAAGTAATTACACTTTCTAAATTCATGGAGTGACGCATGATAGAATATTCACCACTAATTCCCATACCTCCTAATATTTGTCTTGCTTCTCTTGCAATATTGATTGCCATATCAACATTATTTCTCTTTGCCATGGAGATTTGTGCAGTTGTAGCTTTTCCTTCATTACGTAAAACTCCTAGACGCCAAGTTAATAATTGTGCTTTAGTAATTTCGGTAATCATTTCAGCTAATTTTTTTTGTTGTAACTGAAATTGACCTATTGGCTTTCCAAATTGTAAACGTTCTTTACTATAACGCAAAGCAGTATCATAACAATCCATAGCAGCTCCTATAGCTCCCCATGCTATTCCATAGCGTGCTGAATCTAGACAACCTAAAGGTGCTCCCAAGCCAGACTTATTTGGTAATAAATTTTCTTTTGGAACTTTTACATTGTCAAATATTAACTCTCCGGTAGAAGAGGCCCTTAAAGACCATTTGTTGTGAGTTTCTGGAGTAGAAAACCCTTCCATATCTCGTTCAACAATTAGACCATGTATTCTTCCTTCTTCATTTTTAGCCCATACAACAGCAACTTGTGCGAGAGGTGCATTAGAAATCCACATTTTTGCACCATTTAAAAGATAATGGTCTCCCATATCTTTGTAATTAGTTGTCATTCCTCCTGGGTTAGACCCGTGGTCAGGTTCAGTGAGTCCAAAACAACCCATCCATTCACCAGAAGCTAATTTTGGTAAATATTTGTTTCGCTGTGCTTCATTTCCATATTTCCATATAGGATACATCACTAAAGAGGATTGTACAGACGCTGTAGATCTTACACCTGAGTCACCTCTTTCTATTTCTTGCATAATCAAACCATAAGAAATTTGATCTAGCCCTGCACCTCCATATTCTTCGGGGATATAGGGCCCAAATGCACCTATTTCTGCCAATCCTTTAATAATTTGCTTTGGAAATTTAGCATTTTGAGCATATTCCTCAATGATAGGTGATACATCTCTTTTTACCCACTCTCTTGCAGCTTCTCTTACTAACTTGTGTTCTTCAGTTAGTAAGTCATCTATTTGGTAGTAATCAGGGGCTTGAAATAAATCTGGTTTCATGTTTTTTGATTTGTTTACAGACATCAAATTTAAAGAATAGATGTGAATTTAGAACAGTTTTAAATATTTTTTTATTGGTTTAAATATTTTGATAGCAATACATGAAAATGATGAACTCCCTTTTCTCGTTTCGGTGAAAATCGTCCAGCTTTATAAAATGATGAACGAACACCTTTTTGCACATTTTCTACTACAATTTCATCTTCTTTTTCTACTTTTTCAAGATTACTTCCAGCACCTTTATTTAATTTAGAAGGATCTATGACATAGCTAATAAAAGAAACCTTTGTTTTACTAATTTCTAAAGGTTTTACAATATTTATAGATAACCCCCAAGGATAGAAGTTGAACATCATATTAGGGAAAACCCAAAAATAATAGGCAGCAACTTTCTTTCCGTAATCTATATGATTTTTAGGAAATTCAAAGATGTCTGTAGCCTCATCTGAATAGCCAATTTGCAAATTACAATGGTCATAAATAATTGTCTCATAACTGCCATAATCTAATACTTCGTTAAGACTTTCATGAACAAATGGAACATGAAATCCTTCCAGATAGTTATCACAGTAAAGCGCCCAGTTAGCATCAATTAAAAAGTCTTTTTGTAGTGTTTTTTCTAGTTTAAATTTATCAATGGGTAAAAAACCAATTCTTTCATTCATGATATTGATCACTTCTTGAAAATCAAAACTTGGATTGAGCCCCGCAAATAAAAGACGCCCCCATTGTTTTACAGGAAATGTATGAAGATGGTCACAGGGTCTTGGAAAGTTTTTAGCATCTGTAAATTCAGGCATAAATTCAAACTTACCCTGTAAGTTAAATCGTCTACCATGATAAGAGCAAGTTAGTTTTCTTGTAGACTTAGATGTCAATGCTAGTAAATTTCCTCTGTGAGTACAAACATTTGACAGACAATTAATAAGGTAATCTTTATCTTTGGTTAATAAGAGAGGTTCAGTTAAAAAACCATCTAATAAGGTGAAGGGATGAATTGATTCTGGTTTATTAACTAGACTTTCATCACCTATCCATTGCCAAGATTTTAAAAAAACTTTGTCTTTAATTGTTTCAAAAATATCAGGATCCTTGTAAAAAATAGCTGGAAGCGTTTCTGCTTTTGTGATATCTGAATTGATTTTAAACCTCATTTTTAGTTGTTAAATTTAATTGTATCTTTCAAGAGTTTGATTTTAAAATTACATAAATTAAATGAGTTCTGGCTACAAAAAAATTGGTTTAATAACAACAACGTCTTTGGTTGTTGGAAATATGATAGGTGCAGGAATATTTATACTTCCTGCTTCTTTATCAACTTTCGGAAGTGTTAGTCTATTGGGATGGGTTTTTACTGCCTCAGGTGCGATAATCTTAGCTAAGATATTTAGTAATTTAAGTAAGATTATTGTTAATAAAAGCGGAGGACCCTATGCGTATTCAAAAGAAGGGTTTGGTGATTTTATAGGTTTCTTGGTGGCATGGGGATATTGGATTTCTACATGGATTAGTAATGCGGCAATAGCTATTGCTATTATAGGAGCATTGAGTTTCTTTTTCCCAATTTTAAAAACAAACTCATTATTAGCGGTTAGTATTGGATTATTTATGATTTGGTTTTTTACTTGGATTAACTCTAATGGGGTAAGAGCATCAGGTAAAATTCAAGTTATTACTACGATATTAAAAATATTACCATTACTATTTGTTATTTTTTTTGGTGCCTTTTTTTTTAGCTTTGATAACTTTCCTAAGTTTAATTTAACAGGAGAAACTGATTTTACCGCATTTTCATTGGTAGCAGCATTAACCTTATATGCTTTTTTAGGTCTAGAATCTGCTAGTATCCCTGCTGAAAATATAAAAAATCCATCAAAAATAGTTCCCAAAGCTACCATGCTCGGTACTATTATTAGTACCTGTATCTATATTTTAGGAACCATTGTTTTATTTGGTCTTTTACCCACAGAAACTCTGCAAAATTCTCCAGCTCCATTTGCTGAGGCAGCACAAGTAATTGGGGGTAAATATGCAGGGTACTTTGTTGCTATTGGAGCTGCAATTTCTGGTATGGGAGCATTAAATGGATGGATTTTAATATTAGCTCAAATCCCTATGGCTGCTGCAAAAGACGATATATTTCCAAAAGTTTTTAAAAAGAACAACAAAAAAGAGGTTCCTGTTTTAGGACTCATTATTGGAAGTCTATTAACTTCTGTAGTTATGTTTATGAATTTTTCAGAGAGTCTGGTTACGCAATTTACTTTTATGGTAAATCTAACCGTATTAGCCTGTTTGGTTCCTTACTTGTTTGTTTCAGCTGCCTACATTATTATTGTAATTCAAAAAAATACACATAAGAATAGTATCCTAAAAACAGTTATTTTGGGTCTTTTAGGGTTTTTATATTCTTTATGGGCTATATATGGTTCAACTGCAGAAGTTGTTTTTTATGGATTTTTATTATTATTGTTTGGAATTCCATTTTATGTTTTAATGCAATGGAATAAATCTAAAGGAAAATGAAAGAAACTCATCATTCGGAATATTTGAAATTAGCAACTTTGTATTTAAAATCTGTTGAAAGTTCATTTCATTCAGAAAAGCGACTTTCAGAACAATGGAAAGAATTGCAGTTTCTCTCTCAGCCAAGGTTCAAGGAATCTTTAAAAGAATATCAGAGCTTTCAATTATTTTTAGCAAATAAAAATATAGAATTATCTTTTTTTCCTGAGTATGAGCAAACTGGTATAGACTCGGTCTATTGTAGAGATGCTTCAATTGCTACTGATTTTGGAATGATTATATGTAATATGGGGAAGAAAGGAAGAGTATATGAACCTAAAGCTCAACTAAAGGCTTATCAAAATAGTAATATAGATATATTGGGAGAAATTAAGTCTCCTGGTACTCTAGAAGGCGGTGATGTAGCTTGGTTAGATCAAAAAACTTTGGCTGTTGGTCATACTTACAGAACTAATGAAGAAGGAATTCGTCAATTAAAATCTTTATTATGTCCTAAAGGGATAGAGGTAGTTGTTGTAGAACTACCCCATTATAAAGGTAAAGAAGATGTTTTTCATTTGATGTCTATTTTAAGTCCAATTGATAAAAATTTAGCTGTTGTTTATTCTCCTTTAATGCCTATTAAATTTAGAAATGAATTGCTTCAAAGAGGTTTTCAATTGATAGAGGTTCCAGATAACGAATTTGAATCTATGGGGTGTAATGTATTAGCATTAGCCCCTAGAGATTGTTTAATGGTTGATGGAAATCCAATAACAAAAAAATTACTTGAGAATGCAGGATGTAAGGTTTTTAGCTACAAGGGGCTTGAAATTAGTGTAAAAGGAGGCGGTGGCCCTACATGTTTAACACGTCCAATGAAAAGAATTACTGTGTAAATAAGTTACTTTCTCTTATTTGGAAATAATGTCCTTGATGCTCCTTTCTATAAACCCTTTTATGTAATTTTGTAAGGATGAACAACACGTTAGGTAAAAAAGAAAGATTAAAAAGCCAAAAACTCATTGGAAGACTTTTTGAGGAGGGGACTTCTATTAAAATTTTTCCTTTCAGGTTAGTTTATATTGCTACAGAAAAAACATCTTTACAGTCTTCATTTTCAGTTCCAAAAAGAAATTTTAAAAAAGCGGTAGACAGAAATAGGATCAAAAGATTGATCAAGGAGGCTTATCGATTAGAGAAAAACAATGCATTTAAAACATCAAATTATAATTGTGTTTTTATGATTACTTTTCTTGGAAATAAAGAACTTGCATTCTCTGAGATTCAAATAAAAATTCGAGAACTTTTAAAATTATTTATTGAAACGCAAACAAGAAATGAAAATGAATAAATTCTCAATAAAAAAACAGGTACTATTTACCCTAATTCTTGGTGCTATTTTCCTTTCTTTTTCATTCAAATCAAATTTTTTTGAGGTTGCAAAACAGCTGGAGATTTATACAACATTATTTAAGGAATTGAATTTATATTATGTAGATGAAATTAATCCTGCTGAATTTACAAATAAAGCTATTAAAAATACTTTAAAAGAATTAGACCCCTATACAAATTATTTTGATGAACAAGAAGTTGAAGAAGCAAGAATTAGAAGAGAGGGAGAGTATTCAGGCATTGGTGTCTCAGTTTTTTATGATCAAAATGGAATTACTCTAAATGAAATTTACAAAGGCTATGAAGCCGACAGAAAAGATCTAAAAGCCGGAGACATTATTATAAAAGTAGGAAGTCAATCTTTAAAAAATATGGATAAGGATCAGCTTTCACAAATGTTAAAAGGTGCACCAAATACATCTTTAGACATCTCAATTCTCAGACAAGGTAAAGTCATAGAAAAAACTATTGTTACAGAAAAAATTGAGATAAACCCTGTGCCCTTTTATGATTTAATTGACCAAGAAACTGGGTATATAGTTTTAACTAGATTTAATCAAAAAGCTTCATCTGAGGTTAAAAAAGCTTTTCTAGATTTAAAGAATAGAGGGATGAATAAGTTAATTTTTGATTTAAGAAATAATCCAGGAGGTTCTCTTGGAGAGGCAATAAAGATTTCAAATTTTTTCTTGCCAAAAGGAAGTAAAATTACATCAACTAAAGCTAAAGTTAGAAAATGGAGTACTACTTACAATGCATCAAAAGCACCTTTAGATTTAGAAATTCCTCTTACTATCTTAGTTAACGAAAGTTCAGCTTCAGCTTCTGAAATAGTAGCGGGTGCACTTCAAGATTATGATAGAGCAGTTATTTTGGGAGAACGCTCTTTTGGTAAGGGATTGGTACAGCGCTATAGAAATCTATCATATGGTACGCAGCTTAAACTTACCATTTCCAAATATTATACACCAAGTGGAAGATGTATCCAAGAATTAGATTATGCTAGTAGAGATAAAAAAGGAATAGTTCCGAAATTTTCAGACGGAACTGTTACTGCTTTTCGCACAAAAAACGGAAGAGTAGTTTATGATGGAGGAGGAATTACTCCTGATATTCCGATTGGCTTTTCAAAAAGAAATGAATCTACTAATACATTATTAAAATCAAGAGCAATTTTTAATTTCACCACGAAGTATTATTATAAAAACCCAACAATAAGTTCAATTGAAAATTTTTCTTTTTCTTCAACAAACTTCAAAAGTTTTTTAAATTATATTAAAACTTCTGACACTACTTTTAAAACTTCTCAAGAACAACTCTTTTTAGATGCCTATAAATCATCTTCAAAGCCAGACTTAATTTCTTCTGAATATCAAGAAATAAAAAAGAAATTGCTTGAAGAAAAAGTTGGTGAACTTTTAAAAGATCAAGATTTTATAAAAGACCATATAATTGATAATATTTTAATAAGATATTATTATAAGAAAGGGACTTACCAGAAAAAATTAAAAAAAGACAAAGTACTTCTTGAGGCATTGAAAATTCTTAAAAATAAAACCCAATATGCCAATATCCTAAATGGGTCTTAATTCTAGCCGAATTACCTATCTTTACAGATTAAAACACAATGTTACAAACCAATCATAAAGAAAGAACTAGGGCGCAAGAATCAACAAACGCAATTGAGCGTTTGTACATATCTATGCGACATTTGTTTAGTAGAGGTTTTTATAAGCCTATGGGTGTTTCAGGTGAGACTTTACGAAAATCACTTTTACTTCTTCGCCCTGAAATTTATGGGTCAATTGCAGAAGAACGTGTAGAGTTAAATGGGTTAATTTATGTTATAGAACGTTTGCCGGAGGGAATTGAGGAGTGTCAATTTATAAACCTTACAGCAGATGAGCGATACAATAAATCACATTTTAAGGTAATTATCCCTCCTAAAAGAAGAAGAAATTGTTATAGGATTGATAAAGATCAGATGAATATTGAGATTACTAGGGGGCGATCAGAAATCTATGACATTTTAACACATCTTACTTTTTTATTTATTGAATCTCATAAAATAAAAGACCGTGTTTTATTAAATACAAAAGGAGATGTTACTCGTGAATGGAAAAATTTAGAAGAGGTGGTTCTTCATCACAAAAAAATTTCAGAAGAAGAAAGAGAAGTTACAAAAGTTCATTTAGCAAGCGTACTGGGTAGAACTTATGATGAAATTGCAGATACTTATAAAGCCTTTTACTCCTCAGAAAATCCAGACCGTTTTTTCCAAATTATATATTGGTTAGGGAAACTTGCTATTACTGAAAGCTGTCATCAACAAAAAAGAACCATAAATTTTAGTTCTGTTTTAGCTGAAGGTATAGGGCATCATATCTATGGAGAGATCTGGGCTAATAATATAAAGAAAGAATTAAAAAACCATCAGCTTTTAGAAAGACCAATACACATCATTAGTGCAAATATGCATAGTGTATTAAATACTATTTATGCAACTAGTGCGTTATCAACAATAGCAAAGGGTAAGCAAGGCTTTGAATTGTTCGAGTTATTGAGTAATAACGATAGTAAGCCTCTTCAGAAAAAAGTAAAAGAATATGCCTCTGAAAATGGATTGATTTATATTAAAGATACCTCTGGAACTAATATTAATGTTCAGGTGATAGACACAAAAAAAATAGGTATTGATAAATCACAATTTAAAAAAGAAAATATTAAAGGTGAAAATCCGGTAATTATAGTGATGGATTATGCTTTCGGTGAGCAAGCCTATGAAACTATGGATGAATTATTAAAACCTTATAAAGAAAATAAAAGTTCAACTCATTTAAATGTTGAATCTATATCAATTATGGGTAAAGCTGGAATATTAGAGGGAGGCAAAGGAGATATTATGATTCCGTCTGCTCATATTTTTGAGGGTACTGCAGATAATTATCCATTTACAAATCAATTGACTAAGGAAGATCTTGAAGGTTTTGGAGTAGCTTCTTTCGATGGAGCTATGGTTACAGTGCTAGGAACTTCTCTTCAAAATAAAGATTTACTAAAATTTTTCCATGATTCTACATGGAATGTTATTGGTCTAGAAATGGAAGGGGCTCACTATCAAAAAGCCATTCAATCAGCCTCTAGGATTCGAGGGAATATATCTGAAAATGTAAAAGTACGATATGCCTATTATGCTTCTGATAACCCCTTAGAAACTGGAGCAACTTTAGCTTCGGGAGGATTAGGGATGTCTGGTGTAATTCCAACATATGCAATCACAAAAAAAATACTAGAACAAATTTTTAATACAAAAACTAATTAAAGAAATAATATGTCAACAGATAAAAATAAAAACGAAGAAGAGGTAGACTTAGGTTCTCTGTTTGTAATTATTGGAAAAGGATTTAATCACCTTTTTAATTTTATTGGAAGTATTTTTAAGGGAATATTTCATTTTTTAATAATAACCTTGATTTTTTTCAAGCAACATTTTTTAAAGATTCTTGCTTCTGGGTTGTTAGGTTTTATTTTTGGAGCCTATCTAGATTACAATAAAGAAGTTATTTATGAGTCTAAAATGATTGTAAAGCCAAATTTTTATAGTACTAAACAATTGTATGGTAATATTCTATTTTACAATGTTTTAGTAAATCAGAAAGAGTATAAATTATTAATGGAGACTTTTCAAATTAGTCAAGAAGAGGCCGAATCATTAAGAGAGTTTTCTATTAAACCTATAATAAATGAGAATGACATCATAATTTCATACGATGAATTAGCTGTCTCAGTTGATACTTTAGCAATAAAAGATTACAATATCGAATCCTTTAAGGAATCATTTACAAATTATGATTATTTTAATCATGAAATTAAAGTAAAATCAACTCAAAATAAAATTTTTAAGAAATTTGATAAAATAATTTTATCTTCAATATTAGAAAACGACTATTTCAAGAATGTTAAGGAGTCAGAAAATTCTAATCTAGATAGAAGCTACAATCTTTATGATAAAAACATCAGTCAAATAGATACTTTAAGGAAAGTATATGAAAAGGTCTTATTAGAAGATGCAAAAAACTCTTCATCAGGAACTAATATTAATATGAGCGGAGAAATCAAAAATCTTGCAGACATAGAACTTTTTAAAATAAATAGAAATTTAGATTCTTATTTAACTAAAATAATTGAAGAAAAGTCAGAAAAAGATAAAATAATCAATGTTATTTCAAGTTTTCAAAAAGTTGGAAATGTTTCAGGAGGAATATTAAAATCAAGTAAATTTATATATTTTTCTATAGGCTTTATTGCAATGGTGTTGTTTTTACTTCTTATGAAATTAAATACTTTTTTAGATAAGTATAATAAATAATTGTTGAACTTATTTTTTGTCAATATATCAAAAGTTAAATTTCTTCATTGTTGGCAGTAATATAGTTTTTGTAAAAAAAATCAACTAAATGTTAGAGTTAAAAAATAAATCAATATTAATAACTGGAGGGACAGGCTCTTTGGGGAAAGCCTTAACTAAACATATTTTAGACAACTATCCAAAAGTAAAAAAAGTAGTTATTTTTTCGAGAGATGAGCAGAAGCAGTTCCAAATGTCTCAAGATTTTCCCTCTAGTAAATATCCTCAAATTCGTTTCTTTATAGGTGATGTTAGAGATAAAGATAGATTAGTTAGAGCTTTTCAACACATAGATTATGTTATTCATGCTGCTGCCATGAAACATGTTCATATAGCAGAATACAATCCTGGTGAATGCATAAAAACAAATATTGGCGGGGCTGAAAATGTTGTTGAAGCTTCTCTTCAGAGCAATGTAAAAAGAGTTGTTGCACTTTCAACCGACAAGGCATGTGCACCAATTAATTTATATGGAGCAACAAAATTAACTTCAGATAAACTCTTTATTGCAGCAAATAATATAAAAGGTGAAAAACAAATAAGATTCTCTGTAGTCCGATACGGAAATGTAATGGGGTCTAACGGTTCAGTAATTCCTTTTTTTATTAACAAAAAGAAACAAAATAATAGTTTACCAATAACAGACCCTAATATGACACGTTTTAATATTTCTCTCCAAGGCGGTGTAAATATGGTGATGCATGCTTTAGAAAATGCCTGGGGAGGTGAATTATTTGTACCTAAAATACCATCATATAAAATCATGGACGTAGCAGAGGCCATTGGTCCAAAATGTAGTAAACCAATTGTTGGGATAAGACCAGGAGAGAAGGTTCATGAAGAAATGATAACACCTTCGGATTCTTTTTACACCTACGATTTAGGAAAGTATTATACAATTTTACCCGCTACACATATGTGGAATTTAGATGAGTATTTAAGCACATTTAAAGCAAAAAAAGTCCCTTTAGGGTTTAGTTATAATTCAGGAGAAAATCAAGAATGGGAGACTGTTGAAAGTTTAAGAGCTTTAATTAAAAAACATGTTGACGTTAGTTTTGAAGTATAATGAATACTAAAATAATACCATACGGAAGGCAATCTATTGAGAAGGATGATATTGATGCCGTAATTAATACACTTCAGTCAGATTTTCTAACTCAAGGCCCAAAAGTATTGGAATTTGAAAAAAAGTTTGCAGATTATATTGGAGCTAAGTATGCGGTAGCAGTGAATAATGCAACTTCAGGTCTTCATCTCTCTGTGTTGTCTTTAGGGTTAAGCAAGGGAGATAGAGTTATTACCACACCAATTACTTTTGCTGCTTCAGCGAATTGTATTAGATATGCAGGTGCAGAGGTTTGGTTTGCAGATATAAATCCTAACACTTATTTATTGTCTCTAGAAAGTGTTAGATCTTTATTAGAAAGTAAACCAAAAGGATTCTTTAAAGGGATTATTCCAGTTGATTTTGCAGGATTACCCATTAACTTAGAGGATTTTCGGTCTCTAGCAAACGAGCATAATCTCTGGTTAATTGAAGACGCCTGTCATGCTCCAGGGGGCTATTTCACTGATACCAAAGCTGTAAATCAACGTTGTGGTAATGGTAATTATGCAGATTTAGGTGTTTTTTCTTTCCACCCTGTAAAGCACATTGCTTGTGGTGAAGGAGGTATGGTAACAACCAATTCTGAAGTATTATATAACAAGCTTTTATTGCTAAGAACCCACGGAATTACAAAAGAAAATATGCAGGAAAATCAAGGGGCTTGGTTTTACGAAATGCAAGCCCTAGGATTTAATTATAGATTAACTGATATTCAATCTGCTTTAGGAATTACCCAATTAGCTAAAAATGATAGAGGAGTTGAGAAAAGAAATGAAATTGCTAAGATGTATAAGCAAGCTTTTCAAGGTAGAGTTAAATTTCAAGAGTTACCCAAAAATTTTTATAATGCTCACCATCTATTCGTAATTGAGGTTGAGAACAGAAAAGGCTTGTATGAATTTTTGAAAGAACATCATATATTTACTCAAATTCATTACATCCCAGTCCATACTTTACCCTATTACAAAGAAATTGGATATGAGACAGCGGATTTATCAAATGCAGAAAATTATTATTCAAAATGTATTAGTTTACCAATGTACCCGACATTAAAGCACAAAGAACAAAAATTTGTAATTGATAAAGTATTGGAATATATAAATGTCTAGACTGGCAATCATACCTGCAAGAGGAGGAAGCAAACGGATTCCTAGAAAGAATATTAAATTATTTTTAGGAGAGCCTATTATTTCATACTCAATTAAAGCAGCCCTGAAGAGTAACCTTTTTGATGAGGTAATGGTTTCTACTGATGACAATGAAATTAAAGAAATTGCTCTTAAATATGGTGCAAAAGTACCTTTTATGAGATCTGCTAAAAATTCAAATGATTACGCAACAACAGTTGATGTAGTGGAGGAAGTTTTAGAAACTTATAGATTACAAAAAAAGCAATTTGATTATTGCTGTTGTATTTATCCAACAGCGCCATTTGTTTCTGAAAATTTATTAACTGAAGCTTTTCACAAGCTGCTAGACCACAAATTTGATTGTGTTTTTCCTGTCTCAAAATACAGTTTTCCTATTCAAAGAGGTATGACAATTAACAAGGAAGATAAAATTGAAATGATTGATGCTTCAAAAATGAATGTAAGATCTCAAGATTTAGATCCTTCATATCATGATGCAGGACAGTTTTATGTTTTTAACGTAAATTTATTTCTTCAAAACCATAAGCTATGGACTAACAATACAGGTTGTTTGGTGATAAATGAGTTGGAGGCACAAGATATTGATAATGAAATAGATTGGAAATTAGCTGAATTGAAATATAAATTGTTGGTGGATGCAAAAAGAAATTCTTTTTAGAGCTGATGGAAATTCAGAAATAGGTTTAGGGCATTTATATCGCTTATTTAGTTTGATTGAAATGCTCAAAGAGCACTTTAAATTTACTTTTGTGTCTTCAGAAACTTCTACTGTAAATATTATTCCAAATAGTTATCAACTTAAAATTATTCCAAGTCAAATTACCATTAAAGAAGAACCTGAATGGATCTCTAAGGAGTTTGATAAAAATAATACCCTATTAATTGCTGATGGATACCAATTCAATTCAAGCTACCAAAGAAAAATAAAGGGAAAGGGTTTTAAATTTGTATACATAGATGATTTAGCTTCTGAACATATGTTTGCAGATCTTATTATAAATCATTCGCCAAATATTACCTCTCAGATTTATTCTGCAGAGCCTTATACTAAATTTGCTTTGGGAACAAAATATGCTTTACTACGCCCTACTTTTTTAGACCTTATAGCAAAAGAAAAAACAGTACAAAAAATAGATAAGGCTTTCGTATGTTTTGGTGGTGCAGACCCTTATAATCTTACCTTAAAAGCTACCAAAGCATTATTAAAAACACCACAAGTAAAGAAGATAGATATTGTATTAGGCGGGGCATATTCGCATAAAGAAATCTATACTTTAACACAAAAAAATATTAAAATCTATCAAAACATTTCAGAAGAAGAACTGATGAAAACTATGGTTACTTCTAATTTTGCTATTGCTCCAGCAAGTACTATTTTATATGAACTTTGCTGTGTTAAAATTCCTGTTTTAAGTGGTTATTATGTAAATAATCAGAAAAAAATTTATAATGGTTTTGCAAATAAAAAGGCGATTTTTGAAATGGGGAATATGAAAGATTTTAGCATTAATTCTTTTGAAGAACAAATACAACTATTTTTTAAAATTGATTTTCAGGAACTTATCAACCGTCAAAAGAAAATTTTTGATCAAAATATCAAAAATCGATTCTGTAAATTAATCTCAAGTTTATGATAACATTAGGAGTATTATGTAGCGGTGGTTTAGGATTCGATACGTTGGTAAAGATTCATAAAGAATATCAAATAAAGTTCATTTTAACAGATAAAAAATCAATAGAGATTATCCAATTCTCAAAGGAACAAGAGATCCCTCTTTTTATTGGAAACCCAAGAAATGGAACTGGTTATCAATTCATGAAAAATATTTTTGTGGATGTTATAACATCTATTAATTACTTATTTTTAATTGCAAATGATATTATCTCACATCCAAAAAAACTTATTTTTAATATTCATGGATCATTATTACCAAAATATAGGGGAAGAACACCCCATGTTTGGGCAATTATTAATGGAGAAAAAAAGACTGGTATTACCGCTCATTTAATTGACTCTGGATGTGATACAGGAAGTATTATAGAACAAATTGAAATTGATATTGAGTACAATGATACAGGTGGTATAATTTTGGAGAAATATGCTAAAGAATATTTTCCATTAGTAAAAAAGGTTTTAAGTAGCGTAGAATTAAATCAATTAACTTTAAAAAAGCAAATTGAACTAAATGCTTCTTACTTTGGTAAAAGAACCCCTTTAGATGGGGAAATTAATTGGTCTTGGTCTAAAGAAGATATTAGAAATTGGGTAAGAGCTCAAGCTTTCCCATATCCTGGAGCTTTCACTTTTTATGATAATTTAAAGATTATAATAGACAAAGTATCAATACACGAAGGTCATTTAAACACAGAAATTTCCAATGGAACACTATTAAAGTTAGACGCAATTATTGTTGTTAAAGTTAGCAATGGATATTTGAAGTTAGATAGCGTCAGAGCAGAAAATTGTACTTTTGTTGAAGGTAAAATATTTGGTAATGAAAATAGGCGATAGATATATAGGAGAAGATAATCCGTGCTTTATAATTGCGGAATTATCTGCAAATCACAATGGTGATTTAAATGTTGCAATTGAAACCATTAGAGCAGCAAAAAAAGCAGGTGCTGACGCTATTAAATTACAAACGTATACTCCAGACACATTAACTATAGATTGTAATAATGAACACTTTAAAATAGAAGGTGGTACACTTTGGGATGGTAAAACATTGTATGAGTTATATGGAGAAGCTTATACACCTTGGAGTTGGCATAAACAACTTTTTGAGGTAGCTAGAGAGGAAGGATTAATTTGTTTTTCATCACCTTTTGACACTACAGCTGTAGATTTTTTGGAAAAATTGAATGTTCCTGCTTATAAAATAGCATCTTTTGAAATACAAGATATTTCTTTAATAGCCTATACAGCTTCAAAAGGAAAACCAATTATTATCTCTACTGGAATAGCTGAAGAAGCTGATGTTCAATTGGCTGTTGATACCTGTAGAAAAGCTGGGAATAATGATATTATATTGCTAAAATGTACTTCCTCTTATCCTGCACCCTTGGAATTGGCAAACTTAAATACGATTCCAGATTTAAAACAACGTTTTAAGGTTGAGGTCGGTTTTAGTGACCACACCTACGGCTTTCTAGCACCAACAGTTGCGGTTACTTTAGGCGCAAAAGTGATTGAAAAACATTTTATTTTAGATAAATCTATTGGAGGACCTGATGCAGATTTTTCATTGGATGTTTCCGAATTCACAGAAATGGTAACTAAAGTTAGAGATACCGAAAAATTATTGGGCATAGTATCTTATGAGATTTCTGATAAAGTAAAAAATAACAAAAAATTTGCTAGATCTTTATTTGTTTGTGAAAATGTAAAAAAAGGAGATACAATCACAAAAGAAAATATCCGATCTATAAGACCAGGTTACGGATTACATCCGAAACATTATGATGAATTATTAGGAAAAAAATTCTCTGAAGATGTTCAAAGAGGACAGCCGCTATCTTTAAAGATGATTCAATGAAAATACTTTTTATAGAAAATAGACATAAAACCTTTTTTTATGAACCTATAGCAAAAAAACTTCAAGAAGAAGGAATTGAAATCTCCTGGTTGATTCAAAATAAAGAATTTACACCAAATTTAGAATCAAAAAAATATAGTATTCCCTATCCAAATGCTGAAATTGACATTCAACTTGATAATGAAATAGAAAGTTTAATAAAAATTGATAGACAATTTAATCATTTTAAACAAAAGGATAGCTCCTACTTTTATTATTACAACCAAAAAATTAAAGAAATTCTTGAAGAGATAAAGCCAAATATTGTTTGTGGAGAGTCAACTGCATTTCATGAATTATTAACAATTTTAAATTGTAAAAGAAAAGACATTTTATACTTGAACCCCTCTTCTTGTAGGTATCCAAAAGGTAGATTTTCATTTTATAAGTATGATACTTTAACACCTTTTAATGGGAGTGGAGAAGTTTTAGAAAATACTGTAGCTGAAAAAATGATCAGTCAGATAGTAAACAGAAACTCATCTCCAGATTATATGAAATTGAAACCTCCATCGAAAATTTCAAAAATAAATGACAAGGCTCTTAAAGTTAAATCCTATTTTTTTGGAGAAAAATATAACACCCCTAACCCAATAATAAAGTTAAAGCTAGAAAAACAAAAAAAACAAAATATTATAAAATGGGATGAAGCTTCTAAACAAAGCATAAAAAAAGGAAATGACTTTTTACTATTATACCCATTACAAATGCAGCCTGAAGCAAATATTGATGTTTGGGGTAAAGCCTATAGAGATCAAACAAAGTTAATTGAAGATGTGGTAGCTTCTTTACCTAAAGACTGTAAATTAGTAGTTAAACCAAACCCTAAATCTAATTATGAGATTTCAAAAAATTTAATCCGTTTAGCTAGAAAGCATGAACAGATAGAAATTTTACACCACAATGTAAAAATGGATGATATTTTACCAATAATAGATTTGGTAATAACTGTTACCGGAACAATAGCAATCGAATGTATATTATCAAAAAAACCAATTGTTACAGTTGTTAAGACAATTAATAATAAAATAAAGAGTTGTATTTATATCAAATCCTTAAATGCTGAATTGAAAACAATTATTAAAAAAGTTCAGAAAGGAGAATTTCCTTGTGTTACAAAACAAGACATGATTATTTTCATTAATGAATTAAATCAACTGAGTTACAAAGGTAAAATTTCAGATCCTTATACAGATGCCTCTTGTATTGACCAGGAAAATATTAATGATATAGCTAAAGCCTTCATTTCGGTAATAAATAACTATGATAGGAAAAACTAATTTTTCTTTTTTACTTAAAAACAGTTTAACTAAAGTTACTCTAGCTGGATTTGTATTATGGATTCTTTTTTTCTTTTTAGTTCCACTTACTGTAAAAAAATATGTTGGCTGGATGCCTGTATTCTATTTATTGATTAATTATTTTGTTTTTATTTTAGGATTAAATATCATTCCATCTGTAAAAAAAGAAAATAGAGATACATATAAAGTCAATAAAAATAAACTTAGGAAAGTTCTCTATATTATTATTTTGATAGCAGTTACAGGTTTGTTTTTCAAGGTATTGGACAAGTTTTATATCAGAGGTGCTTCATTTTCTAACTCTATATCATTAAATAGAATCATTTTAGAAAAATCAGGATCATCCATTATTAGTATTATCGCTGCTGTATTAAATCCTTTTAGCTTTTTACCGTTGTTCATCTATTTTTATTTAGAAATCAAAAATAGATTCTTATTAATTTTTTGTTATTTTTTGTTTTTTTCTACTGCTTTTGAATTCATTATGCTTGGGTCTAGAGCCGGACTTTTTGTAATCATTTTATTACTACTTATTTATTTAAGATATTTTAAAAAATTAAAAATCTCATTAACAAGAGTTTTTGTTGTGTCATTGATTATGATTTTTGTTATGATTTTTTCCATACAATTATTTATAGAAAGAACAAAAGATTTTGCAAAAACAGAAAAAATAGCTGTAGAACATATTTTGACAAGATCTGGGTATAATTTTACTGTAGAACCAACCAAAGAGGCGAAGCATAAAATTATTAATACAAAAAATAAAACAGTGCAAGCGTTCAGACTTGGATTGATGAATTTTGGGCAATATTATTTACATGGAGTATTTGAGTTTGGATATTTATATAATAATTATAAAAAAAATTATTGGTATGGAGGGTACACATTCAACATATTCGCCAAGTTTATTAATATTGTGTTTCGAACAAATATCAACTTAAAAGAAATACAACAATCACCACCTAGAACTGGTGTTTATACAACTTTTTTTGGCCCTATTTTTATTGATTTTGGTTGGTTTTCATTGATTTTTATATTCTTTTTTGGTGTTTTTCAAAAACTTATATACAACAAAATACTCCAAGGAAGATTTCAATTTACTCCACTATTATTTTATTTATTAATCATTAACTTCTTTATGCCCGTATTTAATTTTATTAACGGAGCACAAGGGTTATATAATTTAATATCTTTCGGTTTTTTTGCACTAATTTATATACTTTTAACAGGAAAGTTGAAACTCTTGAATAAAAACGGGAAACAACAATACTTTAAAGCATTAAGATAATATAATGAGATTTTTAACAGCACTTTTCTCTCTTTTCCCTAGTAAATCTGCGAATCTGTTCTTAAAATTACTAGGTCATAAGATTAGTTGGAATTCAAAAATAGGATTATCTATTCTATATGTTAAGAGTTTAACATTAGATAAAAACTCTAAGATTGGACATTTTAATTTTTTTAAAGTAGATAGTGTTAAACTTTCTAACCAGGCTGTAATTAAGAATTTTAATTTTTTTAAAGGGCCTATAACGCTTTTTTTAGGTAAAAAAAGTAGAATTGGAAAGTTTAATAAATTTACAAGAGCATATAGCCCTATAACCTATGGTAATTCTTCATTGTGTATTGAGGATGGTACTGGAATTACATATGATAATTTCTTTGATCTAACCTGTAGTATTAGTTTTGGTAAAAACAGTCAAGTAGCAGGAAAAGGATCACAGTTTTGGACTCACGGCTATATGCATGCCAATTCAGGAACAGAAAGAATTCGTGTAGATGGAGATATAATTATAGGTGATAATGTTTATGTTGGTACTAGATGTGTTTTTAACCCAGGAGTTAAAGTTTCTAATGCTATTAATATTGGAGGGAATTCTGTGATTTCTAAAGATTTAACTGAACCTGGAATGTATGTAAACCAATCTCTTCGTTATTTAAAAAAAGATGTTCAACAAGTGAGAGAAAGATTAACTCGAGTCCATGAAAAACATTTAATAGAAGAAATTTACACAAAAAATAAATGAAAAATTTATATTTTTTTTTAGGGATGCTAGTTCTTATCTTTTCTTGCAAAGAAAAACAAGGGGAAAAAAAAACTAATAGTAATAAAAAAATAGAATTTAAAGAAGCACAAAAAATTCTTTCAGAGAATGCATATGTTTTAAATGAAAATTTTCCCTACGGAGATGTTCGTCGTTATGGTATATTTCCTGATTCTGCCTACACAAATATTCATCCAGTATCAAAGAAATCTAAGATTACGACAGTTTTGGATATGGCTGAAGCTAATAAAATTGAATTGTTTTTTCCAAAAGGATACTATAAGACTGCATTACTTTTAGATTCAAGGAAAAACATTCAACTTCGATTTGACAAAGCAGAATTTGATTTAGTTAATATTACTCAAATATCAAAAAATCACAAAAAGCCAGAAAATATTCAACTCAAAGGAGAGTTAATCATATATGATCGATTGGGAATAACTGAAGCTACAAATATTAAGATTGACACTGTTTATTTGAAATCAGATATTGAAAAAAGTATTCGAAGTATGAGATCAAGGGGTTGTCATATATATCATGGATGTAAAAAAATTAAGATTAAGTATCTATCCATTGATGACTTTGGTTCTGGTGATAATCGATATAAAAACAATCACGCAAGTCTAGCTGTTGATGGTTGGAAAAACAATCCTGAAAACCTACACATTCAAAAATTATACATAAAATCTTCAGATAGGCATGGGATCTATTTAACTGGATCTAATCATAAAATTGATGAGATTATCATAGACCAATTTGGAGTAGGATCTTCAGAAGGAATGACCCCTATGCAAGATGCTTCGGTAGTAGAACACCAATTATTTTCTGCCATTTGGATTAACAGATGCTATAATTCAACGATTGGCGATATCACTATAAATTCAAAGAATTCTGATGGTTATTTTACAACAAATTTTGATGAAGGAGATTCGTTAAATCCGGTTACAATCCGTCAATTAACAGTAAATAATTTTGACAGGACATTGCCGGTAAGGTTTGCAAAAAATACTGGTGTTATAGTAGAAAAAATTATAAAAAAATAATGAAAGCGAGAATTTTAAGCACTCCAAGAGAGTTGGTTTATATTGTGCTATTAGCATTTATAGCGTTTTCATTAACATTAAGTTATCAGTTAAATTCAATTTCAATTATACTCCTAGCAGTCTTTTATTTATGTGATAAAAATCTAATATCTAAAGTGAAAGGCTTATCTTTTAATGTCGCCTATTTTTACCTCATCTACTTTATAATACATGTTATAGGATTATTGATTACTGAGAATATGCAAGAGGGCTTGAAAGAGGTAACTGTAAAACTTAGTTTTTTACTTCTTCCCATAATTATTTTTTCAGAGAAGATTTCAAAAGATTATTTATATCAACTGTTTGTATTATTTAAATACTGGATGTCCCTTTTTGCGTTATTTTTAATATATCATAAGCTTTTTGTAATAGGAGGTCCATTATCAACACTGCCAGTAATTTCCTTGTATCGACTTACTGGAATTCATCATGCATATTTCTCGTTATTTTTCATGTTTAATTTGTTTTTTTTGTTTTATCAAATTAACTCAAAAAAGATTGGATTTGGTATTGGATTATTACAAGTTTTATTTTTATTTTTCTTTATTGCAGTCTTAGGAGCTAGAATTATGTTTGGTGTAGCATTATTAATTACACTTATTTTTCTGTCGAAAAAGTTAATTCAGTTGAAAAGTTTTCAAAGAGTGGTTCTAGTATTAATATTTGCTTTTACTTCATTTTTTATTTACAACAAAACAGATGTTTCAGAAAAATTTACTAGACTTTCAAAAATAGAATGGGATATAGAGAAGAATATCTATAATCATCAGGTCTTTACTTTCGGATATGATGAGTCTACTTCTAATACTTTTGAAATGAGGTTAATCAAATGGTATTGTGCTTCTGAAGTAATCAAAGAAAATCTATTTACTGGAGTTGGAACGGGAGACTATAATGATGTTTTAGTGCAAAAATATGAAGATATAGATTTCAAGAAAGGAATGGTTTATGGGTACAATACACACAATCAATACTTGGAAGAATTTTTAAAATTTGGGGTATTTGGAGGTGTATTTTTCATAATTTTTATGACATACATTGTATATCAAGCAGTAAAATTTAAAAATTGGTTTCTCGTTTCAATTATATTTACGATATGTGCATTTATGCTGATAGAAAGTATTTTTGAACGACAACATGGAGTAGTGTTTTTCTCTTTTTTTATACCTTTAGTGTATTTGTATCACCAGTCAAATAGAATTTTAAAAAATCAAGATTGAAAAAAAACATCATATTTTTTATAATTTTTAGTTTTGCAAAAGGCATTGTTTTTCTTGTCCCACTATTTTTAGCTGATCTTCTTACAAAAAATGATTTTGGAATTCTAGAATATGCTTTGGCAGGAGTAGGAATGTTATTAAATGCTATAGTTAATTTTGGTGTTCCTGGAGCTTATCCATATTTTATTTTAAAGAAAAAAAATACTAAAATTAAAGAAGGTTTTTCTCTACATCCTTTATGGCTATCACTCTATTTTATTATAAATCAAATAATTTATTTTACAACAGATTTTTATGATATAGCGATTTATATGGCCATTAATATCTCTTTTATAGTTGCCAATCAATTATTTTATTCAGTTCAATTAAAGAGTAATGAAAAAATACATAAAGCAGTTTTTTTAGATGCAGGGTTATACATTTTACTGAGTTTTTTTGTGCTAGGTTTTTTTTTGGACAACCAGAGTCTCACTATCAAAAATATTAGTTTAGGAATCTTCCTCTATGGATTGTTATATATATTGGTTGCTTTTGTAAATTTCATTAAAGTTAAAAAGGATAAAATTTTTAGTAAATACAAAAAAATTGTTCGTTTTAGTTTTCATTTACTAATATCTTCAGTCTTTTTATTTTCATTAACAGTTTCTGGGAGAGTTTTAGCAAAACACTTTTTTGGCTATGAAGAAGCTGGTATTTATGGGTTTTATTATAGACTTGCTGCCATTATTGTAATGATATATCAAGTAGCTTCAATTCGTTATTTTAAAGAATTATACACAATAGATCTTAAAAAATTAGATAATTATTTCTCTTTATTTTTCATTTTCATTTTTACTTTTTCTTTAACAGCATACTTAATATCACCTTATGTTGTTCCTTATTTTTCCCAGTATTATGTTGATACAATAAAAGAGAATAATATTTTATTTTTTATCATATTTTCACAGATGACAATGTGGATAGGAACGGCACTTAATTCTAGTATTATTGATAGAGAGGGGTTGGCTAAAAAAAGTAATATGTATTTCTTGGGATTATTTATTATTTCTATTCCAACAATTTTTATTTTGAAGCCTATAATTACTTTAGAGATAATATCTTTTGTTATTTATAGTTTATTCTTTATTACGAATATGATTCAATATTTTACGTTATACAGGAAGAAGATAATTTTTAAAAAAGCCAGTTTAGTTTTAACTTGTATTTATTCAATATCTTGTATTATAATGTTACTCTTATAAAATGAGAAATAAAACAACCTTTTCTTCACCTTTTTTTTTAAGTATTTTCTTAGGGATAATTTGCTGGTTGTTCGTTTTTATAATTTCTCCTGTTGAAGTTGTATTTCCTATTTCATTTAAAGTTGTTGTATTTATTTTACTATCATATATATGTATGATTACCGGGTACCTTATTGTACCTAAAGCAAACTACTCAAAGCTTCCAGATCAGTCGATAATTTGGAAGCCAACAATAAAAACCCTGATTTTAGTTGTCTTATTAAGTTTCCTAATCAGATATGTTGATTTATTTGTATTTAGAGGAGTTCGTATTAGCTTCACCATAGCTCAGAATAGAATGCTTTTAGATGCCAATCCACCTAAATTCATTTTTATCATTGCATCCGTTACTCGATATTTATTTTTTGTTCCAATTTTACTTTTGTTTCATTCAAAAATAAAGAGTAAAAAATTATTAATTTTTTGTCTTTTGCTTTTTTTACTTCCATTTATTGAGGGTGTCATAAGAGGAAGTAGAAACTCATTTTTTTACCCGAGTATTTTGTTAATTTTTTCTTTTTTGTATTATAAAAAAATTAAGTTTAAAAAATTACATATTGGAATTTTGTTATTGTTGTTTTCTGTGCTGTTTGTTATAGCTACAGGGATACTTAAAAAAAGAGAAATAATAAAAGAACAGGATTATAAAAACTTCAATTTAGCTATGTATAATGATTTTTTGAAACCTAAAAAAAGTATTTTAAGAAAAATTCACAGTTCAGAAAATATCAAGACAAAACAGTTATTAATTTCAGGACTTCAGACAGGGCAATACTATACCCATGGTGTATTTGAATTTGATAATTTATTTAGAACATACCATAAAAATGATTCTTTGAATTTTCAGTTTGGAAAGTACAATTTTTTCAATTTCATAAAGTTTAGTAATAAATTAGGGATTACTCAACTTGATTTATCTAAGATTCAAAACGCGAACCCAAGAGGGTACAGTTTTATAACTTTTTTTGGTGGACTATATATAGACCTAGGATGGTACGGCCTTTTATTTATGTTTTTCTTTGGAGCTTTTCAGAAATATTTATATAACCAAGTACAAAGGCAAAGAATAGAATTATTACCCTTACTCATCTTCTTTTTATTTTTAAATTTCTTTATGTTGTCATTTAATTTTTTAAGAGGAAATGGAGTCAGTATGATTATGGCTAGCTTAATATTTATTTTGGTAGTTTATATTAAAAATAAAATAACAAGTAAAAAACATTTAAATCATTGAAAGTAGCAATAATTCACTATTGGTTTATAACTAGAAGAGGTGGTGAGAAAGTAGTGGAGTCTATTTTAAAACTATATCCTAATGCAGATATTTACACCTTATTTTATGATGAAAACAAATATGGAGATTCACTTAAAAATTATAATGTATATTCTTCAATTTTAAATACTCCCTTCTTAAGAAAACACTATCAAAAAATCTTTCCTTTATATCCGATTGGTGTTAGATCTTTGAAATTGAAAAATAATTATGATTTAATTATTTCATCAGAATCTGGACCAGCAAAAGGGGTTTCTATTAAAAATAAAACCCCTCATGTTTGTTATATCCATTCTCCAATGAGATACGCTTGGAGTCATGGAGAAACTTATATAAAGACAACAAACTACTATTTAAGACCTATTATTCGTTTTTTTTTCAATAGACTAAGGGTGTGGGATATAACTACTATAGACAATGTTGATTTATATATAGCAAATTCTGTTAATGTTGCGAAAAGAGTTCAAAAATACTATAACAGAAAGTCAGAAATAGTATATCCTCCCATAGCAGATTTTCTTTTTAATAATAAACCTAAGGAAAGTACTAAGGAATATTATTTGAGTTTTGGCGCATTGACTCCGTATAAAAAAATAGATCTTTTAGTAAATTCTTTTAATGCAAGTGGAAAGTCATTAGTTATTATTGGAGAAGGTTCTGAAAAAGAAAAGTTAATACAAGTTGCTAATAATAATATTCAATTTATTAGTTGTCCTAATTGGATAGATGTTGAGACGATTATACTTAAATCAAAAGCATTATTATTTCCTGGTGAGGAAGATTTCGGAATGATCCCACTTGAAGTTATGACATACGGAATACCAGTAATAGCTTTTTCTAAAGGTGGTGCATTGGAAACAGTCAAAGAAAATATAGAAAATATAGAAAAATCATCGGGTTTATTTTTTCATGAACAAACCGTTAATGCTTTAAATGAAGCGATAAATTATTTTGAAATCATAGAAAATAAGTTTGATTCTAATTGGATTAGAAATCATGCTAAAAAATTTAGAGAAACTAATTTTATTCAAAATTTTAAAGAAAAAGTAGCAACTTGCTTGAGACTAGATTCAAATTAGATAAGCAATTCAAAAAATAAAAAGTAAAACAACTTATATTTGTTTTTTAAACCTTTTTTGTGAAACATAGATATTCATTTTTGATTATGCCCCTGCAATTAGTTATTGATTGTTTATCAATCTTTATGGTGCTTTATTTTGTGTCGGATCAAGAGTTTTATAACCTAATATTTATACTATATATAATTTCTTTTTGGACCCTGTCTTCAGTTTTAACAGATTATTACAAGGTTTTAAGATTTACAAAGCTTCTTAGATTATTAACCTTAACATTTAGACATTTTTTTATTTTTATTCTTGGCTTCTTTACTTTTTTTGGAATTTACAAAGAAGGTTTTATTATTAATAATCAATTTTTAATATTAATTTCAATACTATCGACTACATTTTTATTAAAAATTATTTTTTACTATTCTTTAAAATGGTATAGAAATCTTGGAAATAACTTTAGAAAAGTTGTTGTGATAGGAATTGATGATTCATCAAAAAAATTCATCTCACTTTTTAATAATAACAAAACTTTAGGATATAAATATTTAGGGTATTTTACTAACAAAACTAATAATGACAAATTAGGTTCAATTGAAGAAAGCTTTCAATTTATATTAGACAATACGGTAGATGAAATTTATTGTTCTTTAAATGAATTAAACAACACTACTATTGCTAAAATTAGGTCTTTTTCGAATTCAAACAATATAATTTTAAAACTAATTCCTGATTCAAATAAACTATACAGTAAAAATCAAAACATTGAGTTTTATGATGATACTTTAGTGGTACTAAATGTAAAAAAATTACCTTTTGAATTCAATGAAAATTATTTTGTAAAAAGGGTTTTTGATATTTGTTTTTCTTTTTTAGTTTGTTTATTCATTCTCTCCTGGTTAATTCCATTACTATCGTTTCTTATTAAAATCGAATCTAAAGGCCCAGTGATATTCTCACAAAAAAGAGAAGGATTAGATGGTGAAAAATTTGTTTGTTATAAGTTTAGGTCTATGAGATTAAATACTATGTCAGATAAAGTTCATGCTGTTGAAAATGATATTAGAGTTACAAAAATTGGTTCATTCATACGAAAAACAAGTATTGATGAATTACCACA
>Ga0233394_1000062_pt1 | contig 34501 bp, 34 predicted proteins | sample 24DmetaG_FD_190481 | JGI IMG/M metagenome (GOLD analysis project Ga0233394, IMG submission 190481) | Seawater microbial communities from Monterey Bay, California, United States - 24D | ecosystem: Environmental > Aquatic > Marine > Coastal | place: USA: California | collected 2016-11-02 | reverse complement strand
ACAGAAGTCTAACAAAAAGTATGAGATTGATTCAGATTTTTTCTTTTTTTAGTTTTTGTTTATTGGTGTATTATGGGTCAAAATTATCCACTAGTATCTTAATCTACTTTTTTCCATTTGCATTAATAACCGTTGTCTACATTGTTCCTTTTTTAGGTGGCTTTCAGAAGAATTTACGCAGAGTTAGTTATTTAAAAATATTTTTAGTTGCCTTTGTTTGGTCTGGAGTGACATCTACCATTCCGCTTATTGCTGGTAAAGATCAATATGATTTTAATAGTATATTGATTTTTATTCAGCGGATGCTTTTTATTCTGGTTTTAATTCTTCCTTTTGAAATAAGAGATATGCAGTTAGACTTCAAAAATTTAAAGACCTTACCTCAAAAAATTGGAATCGAAAAAACTAAAAAAGTTGGTTTTGTTTTATTGCTTTTTTCCTTGACAATAGAGTTTTTAATAACTACTTCATTTGCATATAGGAATAGTTATTTGGTGATTTGTTTTATTTTACTTGTATTTTTAATGCGCTCCTCTCAAAATCAATCTAAATTTTACAGCTCATTCTGGGTGGAATCCTTACCAATATTATGGTGGGTTTTAATCCTAACCTTTAAAATTTAAATTTTGAAATTTTGTTTTATTATGAATTTTAATTTGTGAAAACGTTGTAGTAAAAAGTTAATTCAAAAATTAGATTATAGCGCTTCATTTTGTAAATTTATACCATAGAAAACCCAAATATGATTCAGACAAAAAGAAATTTTGTATTTGATTTTGACAGTACCCTTACTAGTGTTGAGGCCTTAGATGTATTGGCTGAAATTACTTTGGTAAATAATCCTGATAAAGATCAAATTATTGAGGATATCATTGATATTACAAATTTGGGTATTGATGGAAAAATTTCTTTCACGGAATCATTAGAGCAAAGGATTAAATTATTAAATGCAAAAAAATCAGATTTACCTATACTGATTAGTCATTTACGGAAAAAGGTTTCTGTCTCCATTGAGAGAAATAAAGAGTTTTTTCAGAAATTTTCTGATGATATTTATGTTATTTCATGTGGGTTCAAGGAATTTATTGATGATATTGTAAAAGATTATAATATTCCATCAGATAGAGTTTATGCTAATACATTTGAGTTTGATGAAAATGAGGTGATTGTTGGTTTTGATGCTACTAATGTATTGTCTACCCATAATGGTAAAATACAATGCTTAAAAGATCTTAAATTAGAGGGAGAGATTCAAGTTATTGGAGATGGTTACAGTGATTATGTTACTAAAGAAGCAGGTGTGGCTGATACTTTTTTCGCTTACACAGAAAATGTTTCTAGAGAGAAAACAATTAAGAACGCAGATCACATTACACCCAACTTTGATGAATTCTTATATGTAAATAAACTGCCTAGAAATATTTCTTATCCAAAAAATAGAATTAAAATTTTATTATTAGAGAATGTGCATCCAGATGCTTTTGAGAAACTATCAGGTGACGGTTTTACTGTAGAAACAGTTGCAACAAGTTTGTCTGAGGAAGAGCTTATAAAAAAGTTAGAAGGAGTTCATGTTTTAGGTATTCGTTCTAAAACTCAAGTAACAAAAAAAGTAGTAGAATCTGCTTCTAAATTAATGAGCATAGGAGCATTTTGTATTGGTACTAAACAAATAGATTTAGAAGCATGCAAAGAAAATGGTATTATTGTTTTCAATGCACCCTACAGCAACACACGTTCGGTAGTAGAATTAGCTATTGGTGAAATTATTATGTTAATGCGTTCCGTTTTTCAAAGGAGTACAGAATTACATAATGGTAAATGGAACAAAACAGCTCAAGGCTCTAAAGAAGTTAGAGGAAAGAAATTAGGAATTGTTGGTTATGGAAATATAGGAAAACAACTTTCTGTTTTAGCAGAGGCTTTGGGAATGGATGTTTATTATTATGATGTTGAAGATAAGTTAGCCCTTGGAAATGCAACCAAGATTCAGAATTTAAAAGATTTATTAGCGCTTTCAGATGTGGTAACCTTACACATAGACGATAATCCTGCTAATAAAGATTTCATAGCTAAAGAGGAATTAGCTCAAATGAAAGATGGAGCTTATTTAGTAAATCTTTCAAGAGGTTTTGTGGTAGATATTAAAGCACTTAAATCAGCTTTAGAATCTGGTAAATTAGCTGGTGCAGCAGTAGATGTTTATCCAGAAGAACCCAGAGCAAATGGAGATTATTATACTGATTTGAAAGGCTTAGATAATGTCATATTAACTCCGCATGTAGGAGGAAGTACAGAGGAAGCTCAGCGAGATATCGCTGATTTTGTTCCTGGTAAGATTATGGCTTACATAAATTCAGGGAACACTGTTGATGCAGTAAATTTCCCAAACATTAGATTACCAAGACAAACTAAAGCACATCGATTTTTACATATTCACAAGAATGTGCCAGGAGTAATGGCAAATATTAACAAAGTATTAGCTGAGTTTGAGTTAAATATTTCCGGTCAGTTCTTGTCTACCGATTCAAAAGTTGGTTATGTAATTACAGATATTGATAAAGAATACAATAAAAAAGTAATTAAGGCTTTAAAAGATGTTCATGGAACTATTAAGTTTAGAGTTTTATATTAAAGGAGTTTATCAAAAAAATTATAAATATTATTTTCTAAAAAATGATTGTTCTATCTTTGAGAACAATCTTTTTTTATTTAATGGCTTTCCAAAATTCACTAGACTACGCAAAACAATTAGATCGAGAAGATCCTTTATTATTCCTTAGAAAAGAATTTCATATTCCTAGAGATAAACATGGAAAAGAATGGCTTTATTTTACTGGGAACTCTCTAGGTTTACAGCCAAAAATTACTAAAAAGTATATCAGTCAAGAATTAGAAGATTGGGCAAATTTTGGGGTAGAAGGACACTTTGAAGCTAAAAATCCATGGCTATCATACCATGAGCTTTTAACTGATGCCATGGCAAAAATTGTGGGTGCAAAACCTATTGAAGTAGTTGTTATGAATACATTAACAACTAATCTTCATTTATTAATGGTTTCCTTTTACCAGCCGACAAAAACCAAATATAAAATTATTATTGAAAGTGATGCATTTCCATCAGATAGATATGCTGTTCAGTCACAGTTGTCTTTTCATGGATTCGATCCAGAAGAAGCTCTCATAGAATGGAAGCCAAAAGAAGGAAAAGAATTACTTGAATTAGAGGATTTAAAATCCATACTTGATTCACAAGGAGATGAGGTTGCTTTGTTGTTAGTTGGTGGTGTTAATTATTATACAGGGCAATATTTGGACCTCAAACAAATTGCTGAATTAGGACATGCAAAAGATTGCATGGTAGGTATCGATTTGGCTCACGGAGCTGGAAATATTCAACCCAATCTTCATGAAAGTTCTGTAGATTTTGCAGCATGGTGTACTTATAAGTATCTAAATTCTGGTCCTGGAAGTTTATCAGGATTATTTGTACATGAAAAACATGCGCAAAGAAAAGATTTACCAAGGTTTGCTGGTTGGTGGAATCACAATAAAGAAACACGATTTAATATGCGTCAGCCTTTTGATGTCATGGATGGGGCAGAAGGTTGGCAACTCAGTAACCCACCTATTTTATCAATGGCAGCCATTAAGGCATCTCTTGATATTTTTGATAAAGTTGGTATGGAAGCATTACTCAAAAAATCAAATAAACTAACAGGTTTCTTTGAGTATCTTATCAAACAAATAGCTACAGATACCATCAAGATAATTACACCTGCCAACCCAAATGAAAGAGGTTGTCAATTATCTTTGCAAGTTAAAAACGCAGATAAAAATCTTCATAAAAAACTAACAGAAAATAACATCATAACAGATTGGCGTGAACCTGATGTTATTAGATGTGCTCCAGTACCAATGTATACAAGTTTTGAAGATGTATTTTATATGGTGAAAACTTTAGAAAGTTTATTGTAAATGGATAAAAAAGAGAAAATACTTATCGTAGGAGCTGGCTTGTGTGGTTCTTTACTAGCGCTTAGAATGGCTCAGAGAGGCTATCAAGTCTCAGTTTATGAAAGTAGGTCAGATTTACGTGAATCAGATATTTCAGCAGGTAGATCTATTAATTTATCCTTATCTGATCGAGGTTTAAAAGCACTTCGTATGGCGGGTGTAGAAGAGAAAGCCAGAGAATTATGTATACCAATGAAGGGACGTCTAATGCATGATGCTAAGTCTAATACTTTTGAATCTAATTATTCAGGTAGACAAGGGGAGTGTATTAATTCTATTTCGAGAGGTAACTTAAACAGTTTATTACTTTCTGAAGCTGAGAAGCATCCGAATGTAACCATTATTTTTAATACAAAATGTTTAGAGATAGATATCGAAGCTAAAATAGCTACTTTTGAAACTCAACCCTCTAAAGAACAGTTTAAAGAGGAAGCTAGTGTTATTTTTGGCACAGATGGAGCAGGATCTTCACTGCGAAAAAGCTATGAAAAACAATTCCCAGAGTTTAGTGTGTCTCAAGATTTTTTATCACATGGTTATAAAGAACTTGAAATTCCCGCAGATAAAAATGGTCATCATGTCATAAGTAAAGAACATCTTCATATTTGGCCTCGTGGAGATTATATGCTGATTGCCCTGCCAAATATGGATGGAAGTTTTACGGTTACTTTATTTTTAAGTTATTCTGAAGGGGTATATAATTTTGATAATCTTGTTTCAGAAAATAAAATTATAGAATTTTTTGAAAAAGATTTTCCAGATACCTTATCATTAATTCCAGATGTTTTAAAGGAATTTGAAAATAACCCAACAGGTAAGTTAGGTACTATAAAATGTTATCCATGGGCTTATAAAGGGCATACTTTATTACTTGGTGATTCTTCTCATGCCATTGTCCCTTTTTATGGGCAAGGAATGAATGCATCTTTTGAGGATGTATATGTTTTGGATGCTGTGTTAAATCGATTTGAAGGAAATTGGTCAACAGTTTTTTCAGAATTTCAAAAACAACGAAAAATTGATGCAGATGCAATAGCCGATTTAGCCATTGATAATTATTTTGAAATGCGTGATCATGTAGCTAATCCAATATTTAAGGAGAAAAGAACTATAGAAATGAATTTGGAAAAGTTCTTTCCATCCCAATATTTTTCCAAATACTCTTTGGTTACTTTTAATGAGCACATTGGATATCATGAGGCTATGACGAAAGGAAGAGCACAAGATAAAGTTTTGCTTAAAATGATTAAAAACTCCTCATTTACCTTAACTTCACAGCCCTCTGAAGAGTTATTTCATCAAATCTTACATAAAGTACAAGAAGAAACTAATAAGCTTTTAGAATAAAATAAAGCCAAAAACATACTTTATTGAATTGTAAATGAACTTATGTATATTTATACTTTAGCATGTGTGTTTGTTAATATACTAAAAATGAAGTCGTACATTAATTTGATATAGAGAAAAATGAATACTAAAGTATCACCCAGAGGAGCCTACCCTCATGTAAAAGTAGTGGGAGATTTTATTTTTGTTTCAGGAACTAGTTCTCGGAGAGCAGATAATACAATAGCTGGAGTTACTATCATTGATGAAATGGGAACTAAGCAATTAAATATTGAAGAACAAACTAGAGAAGTTTTACAAAACATTAATAAAAACCTTCAGTCTGTTGGAGCTAGTTTAAAAGATGTGGTGGATGTTTCTTCTTTTCTTGTTTCTATGAATGATTTTTCAGGTTATAATAAAGCCTATAGTGAGTTTTTTGATAAGGAAACAGGGCCAACAAGAACAACAGTAGCAGTTCATCAATTACCCCATCCAGATTTAGTTGTAGAAATAAAAGTTACAGCATATAAAAAAAGTAAATAGGTTTTATGAAAAAACAATATGTACTCATCATTTTTTTTCTGACAACAACAGTATTTGCTCAAGAAAATTGGAATCAACTCATAGATGGTAAATTAAATTCGGTGATTTTTAGACATCGAACTTTTGTAAGTATCCCCAATCTACCCTCAGATATTAAAAAAATGTATGAGAACGTTAGTTGGGTAAAAAAACAGTATAGTAAAGTTGGCTTTAAATTAAAAACGCTTGAATCTTCAACATTACCTGTTTTATTTGCTGAACGAATCATTAATCCCGAATTTAAAACAATTTTATTTTATTTTCACCTAGATGGTCAGGGAGTAAATCCTAATAGCTGGGATCAAGAGGATCCTTTTAATCCTGTATTGAAAGAACGAAATAACAATGGTGAATGGAATAAAATTCCATGGGAAAATATAGATCAAAAAATTAATGATGATTGGCGAATTTTTGGGAGAGCAGCAGCAGATGATAAGGCGCCTATTTTAATGTTTTTATCGGCATTAGAATTATTGCAATCAACAAACCAAACACCAAAGTTTAACATCAAAATTATTTTCGATTTAGAAGAGGAATACGGTTCTAACGGCTTTCTATCAACATTGCAAGAATACAGGAAAAATTATAAGTCAGATTACATGATTATTATGGATGGTCCTGCTCATAATTCTAATCAACCCACCTTAACTTTTGGCTGTAGAGGTATTGCTAGTTGCAGTATTACCACATATGGTTCAAAATTACCACAGCACAGTGGTCATTACGGAAACTATGTTGCTAACCCAGTATTTGGGCTTTCAAGAATATTAGCTTCCATGAAGTCAGAAAATGGAAAAGTACTTATTGATGAGTATTACAAGGGGATAACCATTTCAAAGGAGGTGTCAAATATACTAAAATCAGTGCCTGATAATAAACAAGATATAAACAATGCTTTGACGATTTTTAGTGAAGAAAGTGTTGGAAAAAACTATCAAGAGTCTTTGCAATATCCATCATTAAATGTTCGACAAATTGAAACTTCCTGGAAAGGAAAAGGATTAAAAACAATTATACCTGAATATGCAACAGCCCATATAGATGTTCGTTTGGTTGAGGAGACTGATGGTAAAATTCAGTTAGAAAAAATTAAAAAACATATTAAAGGAGAAGGCTATTTAGTATTGGACAGGGAGCCTACAAATAAGGAGCGATTGTCTTATGCTAAAATAGCAACTTTTAAAGGTGATTCTGGAGTTAATGCATTTAGAACTCCATTAAATTCTCCTTTTGGTGAAAAATTAAGAAATGCCCTCACTAGATACTTTGGAAAAGAACCAGTGAGTATTCGAACTATGGGAGGAACCGTGCCAATTATTCCAGCTATTAATGAATTAGACATTCCTGCCATAATCGTTCCAATGGTAAATATGGACAACAATCAGCACAATCCAAATGAAAATATAAGAATTGGAAATATCAGACAAGGGATAAAGATTTGCCTAGCAATATTGAATACTAATTTTGATTAATAATTTAAGCTAACACATAAATATACTTTTTGATATTATATACATATAAATTAGCATGAAAATTAAAAACTATATCAATGGTGAATATGTAAATCCACTTTCAAATAATTGGATTGAAAATTATAATCCATCAAAAGGAGAGGTGTATGGGCAACTGCCAGACTCTAATTATCAAGATGTAGAAATTGCATACAAAGCAGCAGAAAATGCTTTTTTAAGTTGGTCTGAAACAACTTTAGATGAAAGATCAAAGATACTCTCCAAAATAGCTAAAGGTATTATTGAAAAATTGCCTGAGTTAGCCCTAGCCGAATCTAAAGATAATGGAAAGCCTGTAGATTTAGCAAAATCAATTGATATTCCAAGAGCATCTGCTAATTTTCAGTTTTTTGCCAATGCTATAACTCAATTTGCTTCAGAGGCTCATGAAAGTGTTGGTCATAATGCGATTAATTTTACTCTCAGACAGCCCATTGGGGTTGTGGGGTGTATTTCTCCATGGAATTTACCTCTATACTTATTTACTTGGAAAATTGCTCCTGCTATAGCTGCAGGGAATTGTGTAGTGGCAAAACCTAGTGAGATTACACCAATGACTGCCTATTTGCTAGGTGAGATACTCACTGACGCTGGACTCCCTAAAGGAGTTTTAAATATTATTCATGGTTATGGAACCACTGCAGGTCAAGCCATTGTTGAACATCCAAATATCAAAGCAATTTCATTTACAGGAGGAACAAAAACAGGGGCTCATATTGCTAAAGTTGCAGCACCAATGTTCAAGAAGTTGTCATTAGAATTAGGGGGTAAAAATCCAGCTATTATTTTTTCAGATTGTGATTATGATGAGATGTTACAAACAACGGTTAAATCGTCATTTGCGAACCAGGGTCAGATTTGCTTATGTGGAAGTAGGATATTTGTTGAGGCATCTTTATATAAAAAGTTTAAAAAAGATTTTATAAAAGCCGTGTCTAAATTAAAAGTTGGATCTCCATTTAATAATGATACAGATATCGGTGCTTTGGTTTCAAAAACACATTTAGATAAAGTAAAATCATATATAGATAATGCTGCGCAATATGGTGGTAAAGTAATTTTTGGAGGAAATTCGGTAACTGTTGAGGATTCAGAAGAAGGATATTATCTACAGCCAACAATTATAGAGGTAGATGACAATTCTTGTATTTTAAATCAGGAAGAAATATTTGGACCTGTTGTAACCATTATGCCATTTAAAGATGAAAATGAAGTATTAGTTATGGCTAATGATGTTTCTTATGGATTGTCTGCTACTTTATGGACTAATGATTTAAAAAGAACCATGAGGGTTTCTAAACAATTAGATGCAGGAATAATATGGGTTAATACATGGTTATTACGTGACTTAAGAACACCATTTGGAGGTATGAAAAATTCCGGGGTTGGAAGAGAAGGAGGTTTTGAGGCGTTACGTTTTTTCACAGAACCTAAAAACATTTGCATCAAATACAATTAATAAATAATTTACAGTTAAAGAATAGAAATGGAATTAGGATTACAAAATAAAAACGCCCTTGTTTGTGGAAGTACTCAAGGAATAGGAAAAGCAACAGCAATTTCTTTAGCAAATGAAGGAGTAAATATTACTTTAATGGCTAGAAATGAAAAAGTATTACAAGAGGTTATAAAAGAACTTCCTCAGAACGGAAAACAAAAACATGGATATTTGGTAGCTGATTTTTCTAATCTTGATCAAGTAAAGCATATAATTTCAGTTAATAATAACTTTCATATTTTGATTAATAATACTGGGGGTCCTAAAAGTGGTTCAATCATAGATGCTAGTGTGGAAGAGTTTTCTATGGCTTTTCAAATGCATGTATTGGTTAATCAAATTTTATCACAAGCTGTTGTTCCGTTCATGAAAAAAGAATGTTTTGGAAGAATTATTAATATTATTTCAACTTCTGTTAAAGAACCAATTCCAGGTTTAGGTGTTAGTAATACCATAAGAAATGCAGTAGCGAATTGGTCAAAAACAATGGCAGGAGAATTAGCAGAGTTTGGGATTACCATGAATAATATATTACCTGGTTTTACAGACACATCTCGGTTAGATCAGATTATTACAATAAAAGCAAAAGCAGCAAACACCTCAATTGAGGAAATGTCTAAAATCATGAAAAATTATGTACCAGCGAAACGATTTGCTAAACCTGAGGAAACTGCAGCTGCAGTGACATTTTTAGCGAGTAATTCTGCTAGTTACATTACAGGAATAAATCTTCCAGTAGATGGGGGAAGAACCAAATCATTATAATATGGGATAACTATTAAATGCTAAATTTTTAGGAGTTATAAAAAATAGCATATATTGAAACAAATTCAACATCATAAAACTCATGGAAATAAAAAAACCTTTTAACTTACAAAAATGGATAGATGACAATAGGCATTTATTAAAACCACCTGTAGGGAATAAAAATCTGTATGTAGAGTCAGGAGATTATATTGTTATGATTGTTGCAGGACCAAATGCCAGAAAAGATTATCATTATAATGAAACAGAAGAACTGTTTTATCAAATAGAAGGAGAAATTCTTGTAAAAACACAACAAAATGGAAAGCTTGTTGAAATTCCAATAAAAGCTGGAGAAATGTTTCTTTTACCAGCTAAAATTCCACACTCCCCCATAAGATCTGAGGGGTCAATAGGTTTGGTAATTGAAAGAAAAAGAACTGAAGCACAAAAAGATGGTTTACTATGGTTTTCAGACAGTGCAAATGAATTACTTTATGAGGAATACTTTACTTTAACTAATATTGAAAAAGATTTTCTTCCCGTTTTTAAAAGATTTTATTCGAGTGAAAAATTAAGAACCTGTCCCAAAACAGGTGAAATTATGGAGGTAGATAAAAGATTCTATGACCAATAATCATATGTGATGAAACGAAAACTAAGAATTAACGGACATTCACATTTGCTTCCTTATCCAGAGCAGATTCCTTCATTTATGAAAGAGAAGGAAATTTTCTGGGTAGATGATGAGCGCAAACATATGCTTCAAAAAGGATGGAAACGTCCAGTGACAGACTCTAGTTTTTTTTTAGATGAAAAACTATTGTGGATGGAAAAAAACAGGTTAGATCATGCAGTAGTTTTAAATCTTTCTCAATTGTATGGAAATGGTTTACGACTTGAGGAAATGAAAAAAGCCTTACGTTTTCAGAATGATTTTAATGCTAAAGTTCAACAAGATTATCCATCTAAATTTACTTGTGGTTTTGTTGTTCACCCAGGATTTATTCAAGGTGCTTTATGGGAAATAGAACGTTGTGTAGAAGAGTTAGATTTAAGAGTTTTGTGTTTACCAACTCATTTTATGGATTCTATAGGGCAGTGGAGGTGTGTTTTTGATAAAGAGAACGATCCAATTTTTGAATTGGCAAACAAATATAAATTAGCGATAGAAATTCATCCTTATGACGGTGATAAAATGATCAAATTAGAAAATACTTCCTGGCGTTTTCACTTAATTTGGATGTTGGCACAATGTGGAGATGCTTATCATTTTTATACTTTAAACGGTATGCAAGAACGTTTTCCCAACCTCAGAACTTGCTTTGCTCACGGAGGTCAGTTAGCTCAAATGAATTTAGGTAGAAGAATTCAAGGTTTTGATGGTAGACCAGATTTATTTGAGGGTAAAACACATCCTAGAAAAGCAGTGGGGCATCCTAATATTTATTTTGATACGCTTGTTCATGATACAGATTCTTTGAAGTTAATGATAGAACGTCAAGGTTCTAATCAAGTTATTATGGGATTAGATGATCCTTATCCTTTGGGAGAAATGGAGAGTGATGCTCAATCATCTTATCCTGGAAAACTACTTGATTTGGCTATGGAACGCTCTATTATAGATAAGAAACAATATCACGAGATTTGGGAAGACAATACTTTAAGATGGTTATTTGGTGATGACCAAAAAGCAAAGCAAGTACTGATTGACAAAATTTTATCCTAGTATATCTATTTTAGTTGTGAATCTTTTCTGCTCTTTAATAAATACAGATAAAGCACTATATTATTCAATTGCTATTTCATAATAGCTGTTTTCATCAATTTCAAGGGCTACTTCATTAAATTTTGGTGGGCCAAAGCGGCCTTTTTTATTATTAGAAAAACCATACGGTTCTTTGGGTATACCTAAAAAATTAGTGTCTAATTTTTTGTTGTCATTTAAATCGTGAAAGAATGAAAAGGCATATGTTCCTTTTTTTAGAGAATGAAAAATAAGTTTTGCTTTATGATCTTTTACAAGAACTTCTCCAGTTTTATAATTTTCTTCCATATAGCTTTCTTCAGAATTGTATAATGCAACAAGAATTCTACCTTTATTAAATTTTGTAAAAGTAATATCTAAGGTAATAGATAAAGTATCTTTTTCTTGACTAAATACATCTGAAATTAAATTTATAAAAAGTACTAATACAATTAGTGATGTTCTCATATGTTATTTTAACTTCAATATATAATAAATTGAATTAAAAAACGCAATCAAATTAATGATTGCGTCTTAATATCTAAATAATTAACTAATTATTTAACTTCTTCGAAATCTACATCCTCTACATTGTCACCTTCAGCTGATCCTTCAGGTTGAGCTTGTTCTGCTCCAGGATTTGCTCCAGCTTCTTGTTGTGCTTTGTACATCTCTTCAGAGGCAACTTTCCATGCTTCATTGATTTTTTCCATGGCAGCATCAATTTGAGATAAATCTTTAGATTCATGTGCCGCTTTTAATTCAACAAGAGCAGCTTCAATTGGCCCTTTTTTATCATCTGAAAGTTTATCACCAAACTCTTTTAATTGCTTTTCAGTTTGGAAAATCATTCCATCGGCAGCATTAATTTTTTCAGCTGTTTCCTTTGCATTTTTATCAGCATCTGCATTTGCTTCAGCTTCTTGTTTCATTTTTTCAATTTCTTCTTCTGATAAACCTGATGAAGCTTCAATTCTAATCTCATGAGATTTATTAGTTCCTTTGTCTAAGGCAGAAACTTTAATGATTCCATTTGCATCAATATCAAAAGTTACTTCGATTTGAGGAACTCCTCTTTGTGCAGGTGGTAAACCATCTAAATGAAAACGACCTATGGTATTGTTGTCGGGAGCCATTGCTCTTTCTCCTTGTAAAACATGAATTTCAACTGAAGGTTGATTATCAACAGCAGTTGAGAATACCTGTGATTTTTTTGTTGGTATGGTTGTATTTGCCTCAATTAATTTTGTAAAGACATTACCCATAGTTTCAATTCCTAATGACAAAGGTGTTACATCTAATAATAAAACATCTTTAACATCACCAGTTAAAACTCCACCTTGAATCGCAGCTCCTAAAGAAACTACTTCATCAGGGTTTACCCCTTTACTTGGAGATTTACCAAAGAATTTTTCAACAGCTTCTTGAATGGCAGGGATTCTTGTAGATCCTCCCACTAAAATAATTTCATCAATATCTGAAGTTGATAAATCAGCGTTTTTTAGTGCCGTTTGACAAGGTTTGATAGTTCTTTTTACTAAATCATCAATTAATTGTTCAAATTTTGCTTTCGATAAACTTCTTACCAAGTGTTTTGGTCCGCTAGCTGTAGCAGTTACATAAGGTAAGTTAATTTCAGTTGTAGGTGAACTAGATAATTCAATTTTTGCTTTTTCAGCAGCTTCTTTTAATCTTTGCAAAGCCATTGGATCTTTTCTTAAATCCATATTTTCCTCTGCCTTGAATTCTTCTGCTAGCCAATTGATAATTTTCTCATCAACATCATCACCACCCAAATGGGTGTCTCCATCTGTTGCTAATACTTCAAATACTCCGTCTCCTAATTCAAGGATAGAAACATCATGAGTTCCTCCTCCAAAATCAAATACTACTATTTTTTTGTCATCATTTGATTTATCTAAACCATATGCTAATGCTGCAGCTGTAGGTTCATTAATGATTCTACTAACTTTTAAACCCGCAATTTCTCCAGCTTCTTTAGTAGCCTGTCTTTGAGCATCATTAAAATATGCCGGAACAGTTACTACGGCTTCAGAAACATCTTGACCTAAATAATCTTCTGCAGTTTTTTTCATTTTTTGTAACACCATTGCAGATATTTCTTGTGGTGTGTATAAACGACCATCTATATCAACACGTGGTGTGTCATTATCACCTTTGACTACCTTGTAAGGTACTCTAGTTGCTTCTTTACTAGATTCAGAGAATTTATTTCCCATAAATCTTTTTATTGAATACACTGTTTTGGTTGGGTTTGTAACCGCTTGACGTTTTGCTGGATCTCCAACTTTTCTTTCACCACCTTCAACAAAGGCAACGATAGAAGGTGTAGTTCTTTTTCCTTCTGAATTAGGAATTACAACGGGTTCATTACCTTCCATTACTGAAACACATGAATTGGTTGTTCCTAAATCGATTCCAATAATTTTACTCATAATCTTATTTTTATAATTTATTTTTTCAATTTATTTACTTTACATAGTCAATATGTATGCCAATAGATTTTTAATTTAAGTTTGTCAGAATTTTAAACTTTATCCTCGTATTAGGTGACATTTTGGCATAATTTTAATGTTATTTTGAATATTTTACCAATTTATGATCCATATATTTAGTTTATATTTGGTTTGATAAATTGCCAAATAACAACAATGAGTAAATTTGATGAAAAAATTCTTTTTTATAAGAAGAATATGACTTCGATGGGAATACCCTATGAAGATGAACTATTTAATAAAATTACTAGAGGGCTCGGTCCTTCAATTTTTAAAAGAGATGCAGCATCTGTATCTACATCAGATGAAAAAGAGATTTTTACCGTTAAACATAATTTTTTAATTAATAAATTAGGTCTAGAAGATGGGGCTTATTTAGATGATGCAATTAATAAAGTTGGGGTTTTGATGGGAAAAACAAATAGGGTAAAATATCGAGCAATCTTTTATTATTTGCTAGTAAAAGAGTTAGGGCAAGAATCTAAGATTTTAAACAAATAAAAAACCCAAATAGAAAACTATTTGGGTTTTTTTTAAATAACTAAATATTGTTAGTCCTTGCTTACAGCTAATCCGTAAACAACTAAACCAAATCCAATTTTGTTAATTGCATCTCCAATGTTGTAAATAACCTCCATAGAAGGAAGAACATTCTCGATACCGTTGTACCATCCGTCAGTACCAGCCATATATCCTAATGGATAAATTGCCCAACCAACTAGAAGGAACCAACATAAGGTTTTGTGAGCCTTTAATACATTCCCACCTGCTGCTTCTGCTAATTTCTTAAGACTACCTAACCAAACTTCGTATGCTATGTAAAAATAAGCAAGTCCAGAAAGTAATCCCCACATAGATGCATTTAAGAGACCACCGTCCCATCCAGACTCACCAAAGAATCCGGTAACAAGCATTATGGTTGAAAATCCAATTAATTTCCACATGTGAGATTTTGTTGCACCAGCTGCTCTAAGTATTAAATAAAATTCAACACACATTAAAGGTACTGTTAAAATCCAATCTACGTATCTAAATACTGTAGTAGAATCTCCATCTGCATGAGCATCTCTCATGTACATGTAGTGAACTGCAGCTATAAATGTGATTAATCCTGAAACTAAAAGAGATGTTCTCCATTTAGCGTCAACACTGTTCATTGAAAGGAAGAAAAACACAGATGCTGCCATCATAGCCATTGCTCCAAGCCAGAAAGTAAATCCTGTACCATCCGTTGGGACAGCCATTGCAATTAAGTTTAAATAATTCATAAAAAAATGATTTGTTAGTAATTAGTTTGTTTGTGGTTTTTAAAATAAACCTTAACGAAAATACAAAAAAAATATTAACTTTGAAAAAAAAACCATTTTTTGAGAGTACATTATCAAGATTTTATGATTTTTTTTACATTTTTGCTATTTTGGACGAGTATTCAATTTGGCCAAATCATAGAGGATTCTATCGCTTATGTAATTGTACTTTCCATTGGAATTATTCATGGTTCTAATGATTTTACAATTCTCAGAAAACAACAATCAAATACTTCAAGTTTTTTAAAATCTACCGGATTTTATTTATTCCTCATTATAATGTGTATTGTGAGTTATATAATGAATCCATTCATTTCCTTTTTGTTTTTTATACTATTAAGTTCATATCATTTCGGAGAACAACATTTAGAGGAAAAGGTTTTTGGATCTAAGATTTTTAAATCAATTCTTTATATCGCTTATGGAATGCTTATTTTTTCTCTAATCTTTATTGAAAATATGAGTGATGTTGATGCTATTATGAAAAATTTGACTGGAAATATTATTCCAAATGATTGGATTAATATTATGTTTATAGTATCTCTAACGGTTTTGGTAGTTTTATTTGCCTATCAATTCACAAGAAAAATCAAACCAAAAATTCAAATCGTTAGGGAGTTATTTTACATATTATTACTGTTTTTAGTTTTCAAAACAAGTTCTTTAATTTTAGGTTTTGCAATTTATTTTGTCCTCTGGCACAGTATTCCATCAATATTAGATCAAACAAAATTTTTATCAGGTGATTATTCTTTGAAAACAATCCTAGTATACTTGAAAACAGCATTTGTTTACTGGTTAATTAGTATTTTAGGTTTAATTATTGCCTATTACTTTCTTGATCAAAGTCAATTTAACTCAATTATATTTATTGTTTTATTTGCAGTAACAGCCCCACATGTGTGGGTGATGAATAGAATGAAGCAATAAGAGTTATCTAGTGAAAACTAATTCACTTTCTGTAGACAAAGAGTCTGTATAAGCATAACCCTCAGTATCAAAACCTTTTAATTCTTCTAGTGAATTGATATTATTTTCAATAATGTATCTAACCATTAAACCACGTGCTCTTTTGGCATAAGTCATCACTATTTTATAGTCTCCATTTTTAAATTCTTTAAAGATTGGAGTAATCATTGGGTTTTTCAATATTTTTTTTGGAACAGCTTTAAAATATTCTGCACTAGCTAAATTTATTAATAAATCACCAACTTCCATCTCATCATTTAATGCATTGGCTAGGCTAGAATCCCAAAATTTATAAAGGTTATTAGCTTCACCAACAGGTAATTTAGTTCCCATTTCAAGACGGTAGGGTTGAATTAAGTCTAGAGGTTTTAATAAACCATAAAGTCCAGATAAGATCCTAAGACGATTTTGCAACACTGGTATTTTTTCTTCAGCTAAAGTATTAACATCAATTCCTTTGAAAACCTCTCCTGTAAAAGCATAAATGGCTTGTTTTGAATTCTCTAGAGAAAAGGGTTGGTGCCAGTTTTGATTTCTCTCATAATTTAAATTAGCTAGTGCAGGTGATATTTTCATTAAATCACTCAGCTTTTTTTTCGATAAATGTTTTAGTTTTTTATTGAGTAATAAAGATTCTTTTTGAAAAGATGGTTGGCTAAAAACATTAGTTTTTGAATTGCTTTCAAAATCTAGAGACTTCGCTGGAGAAATAATAATTTTCATTTATTGAATGTATTATAAAGTAAAAATAAAGATTCTAAAAGAATTTGTCAAGTTTTAAGAAGTCAAAATAGTTTAATAATGAGAATTTTAAAATCTAACTTTCACAAAAGTTATCCTTTAGAGTTTAAGGTATAGGTTTTCCATTTTTCTAAACAATCGGTTATGTCTTTTGGAATTTTAGAATCAAACTCCATCATTTCTTTTGTTATAGGATGTCTAAACCCCAAAGTTTTGGCATGCAAAGCTTGTCTTGGTAAAATTTTAAAGCAATTTTCTACAAACTGTTTATATTTTGTGAAGGTAGTTCCTTTTAGAATGTCATTTCCTCCGTAGCGTTCATCATTAAACAAGGTATGTCCTATATGTTTAAAGTGAGCTCGTATTTGATGAGTTCTTCCAGTCTCTAACTTGCATTCTACTAAAGTTACATAGGTAAAACGCTCAATTACCTTATAGTGAGTAACTGCGTGTTTTCCAAAGTCACCTTCTTGAAAAACATCCATTTGTAGACGATTTTTAAAACTACGTCCAATATTTCCTTCAATAGTTCCCTCATCATCTTTCATGTTTCCCCAAACCAAAGCAAGGTATTTTCGATTTGTTTTTCTGTCAAAAAATTGTTTTGACAAATTTGCCATAGCAAAATCAGTTTTAGCAACAACTAATAATCCGCTTGTATCTTTATCTATTCTATGGACTAATCCTGGACGTTCATTGCTATTTGTGGGAAGGTTTTCTATATGGTAAATTAGTCCATTAACAAGGGTTCCAGAAGGATTTCCATGACCAGGATGAACAACCATACCAGCTGGCTTGTTAACAACCATAATCGTTTCATCTTCATAAACTATATCTAAAGGAATATCTTCGGCAACTAATAAATTTTCATGAGGAGGGTGAGCAAGTACAATTCTAACAACATCTTTTGGTTTGACTTTATGATTAGATTTAACGGCTACATCATTAACTAATATATTTCCGGCTTTGGCAGCCTGTTGTAATTTATTCCTCGTTGCATTTTCAATGAAATTCATCAAAAATTTGTCAACACGAAGAGGGACCTGTCCGTCAGTAGCAATTACTCTATGATGTTCATACAAATCATCATTTTCAAATTCTGGAGTGAAATTTTTTGTCATGATTTATCTTTTCTTTCCATCTCCTAAGATTAAATCAATCACTGCATTTTTTTCAAGTTTTGATCCGGGTTTTAGTTTTTTTCCATTTGATTTTAATCCACGAATAACATCTTTACCAATATCAGGGATATAATAGAATTTTCCAATTTTAAAACCTTTAGATTGTAACTGAGTTATGGCCTGGCGTTTTGACTTTCCGTTTAAATCAGGAATAATGATATCTCTATATTTGGAGGGATTTAGAGTAAGGTAGATCTTACGCTTTTCTTTGACAAAACTTCCAGCTTCAGGTGTTTGTTCAATAACCGATTTTTTTGGGTATTTGGGATTGTAACTAGCGGAATCTATGACTAAGAAATCTAAATTAAATTCTTTTAAAGTGGTTTCCACATTTGTCAAAGACATTTTATTTAAGTTTGGAACCTGTATTTTTTGTTCGTGATTTGTAGTGAAACCTAGCCACCACTTAATGATTGTTATCAATAATGATAGGCCAATGACAGCTATTCCAATTTGGATAAAAAAAGATTTACTTACTAAAAACCTAATGAAATTCATTTTTTGATTTTTTTTAATGTTACAAATGTAGTGTAAAAATAGAATTAATCGAATTGGCATTTCTTTTATCTATCAACGAAATTTTAACTAAGTTTGTGTGTAAACCAACTAATAAATGCAAAAAAATATTGCCATTGTTATGGGAGGGTATTCTTCCGAGGCAGAAATTTCTTTAAAAAGTGGAGAGGTTGTCTATAATTCTTTAGATACCAGTAAATATGCTTTGTACAAAGTTTATATTTTAAAAGAAAAATGGGTTGTTTTAAAGAATGATTTAGAATATCAAATTAATAAGAATGATTTTTCTTTTCTTTTGGATAATCAGCATATACATTTTGATTGTGTGTTTAACGCCATTCATGGAGATCCTGGAGAAAATGGAACACTCATTGCTTATTTTGATATGTTAGGTATTAAACATACTTCTGCACCATTTTATCAAATGGCACTTACTTTTAATAAAAGAGATACTCTCAGTGTTTTAAAGGAGTACGGAATCCCCACAGCGATCTCATTTTACATGCACCAAAGGGATGATATAGTTACAGATACTATTATTAAAAAAGTTGGTTTACCTTGTTTTGTTAAGCCAAATAGAGCAGGTTCAAGTTTTGGAGTTTCCAAAGTATATAAAGAAGAAAATTTAAAAAATGCCATAGAAAAAGCATATGAAGAAGATGAAGAAATAATAATTGAATCTTTTTTAGATGGCAAAGAGGTTTCTGTAGGTGTTATTGAATACCATAATGAATTGATTGTATTGCCTATTACTGAAATTGTCTCTGAAAATGATTTTTTTGATTATGAAGCAAAATATATGGGCAAGTCTAAGGAAATTACACCTGCCAGAATATCTCAAGCTGAAAAAGAATTAGTAGAGAAACAAGCTAAGAAAATATATCAAATTTTAAATATGAAAGGCTTCTCTAGATCCGAATTTATTATTGTTAATGGGGTGCCTTACTTTTTAGAAATAAATACAGTTCCTGGAATGACAGAGGAAAGCTTGCTTCCCCAACAAGCTAAAGTAGCCTCTATTAGTCTTTCAGAGTTATTTGATAATGCCATACAATTGGCACTAAAATAAATTTATGAAAAAAGCAGTATTTCCAGGTTCATTTGACCCAATTACATTAGGCCACAAAGATGTCATTTCACGTGCAATCCCTTTATTTGATGAAATTATTATTGCTATTGGGATTAATTCTGATAAAAACTACATGTTTTCTTTAGAGCAAAGAAAAAAATTTATTGAGGAATGCTTTCAAGAGTATGACAATGTGAAAGTGGCAACATATCAAGGTTTAACGGTAGATTTTTGCAAAACACATGCTATAGATTATATTATCAGAGGTTTGAGGAATCCAGCAGATTTTGAGTTTGAAAAAGCAATAGCGCTCACAAACAGAGAGTTAGCTCCAATAGAAACAGTTTTTTTATTAACTGCAGCAAATACATCCTATATTTCTTCATCTATTGTCAGAGATGTTTTACAAAACGGAGGAGATGTCTCTGGATTGGTCCCTTCCTCAGTAGTTTCAAAAATTGAAGGCAAATAAATTAGTAATAAAAAAAGATAATTGCGATGTTTTTGCTAATCATAGGTCATAGGTTACTTTAAGTTGTAAAATATGCTTTGCAATTAAGAATTGAATAAAAATGAAAAAAATATTTCTTCTACTGATTATAGTTACATTCTTCACATGTCAACAATATAACAGCAATACCTTTATCACTCATTTTGAAAAAACTGGAGGTTTAGAAACACCAGAATACCATGATGTTATTAATTATTACAAAGAACTTTCTAATGTTTACTCAGAAATTTCTTTTTTTGAAATGGACAATACAGATTCTGGATATCCTTTACATCTTATTGTTTTTGATGCTAATGGAAAAACTAATTTAAAGAAACTTAAAAATTCAATAAAAAATAGAGTTCTAATTAATAATGGAATTCACCCGGGTGAATCAGACGGTATTGATGCTTCAATGCTACTACTAAGAGATATTGTTCAAAATGATTCTCTGAAAAAAAAATATCAAAATACAATCATTTCTGTAATCCCAATTTATAATATTGGTGGTTCACTAAATAGAAATTCACATTCAAGAGCAAATCAAAGTGGGCCAAAAGAATATGGCTTCCGTGGCAATACAAGAAACTACGATTTAAATAGAGATTTTGTAAAACAAGACACAAAAAATGCAGCAGCATTTGCAGCTATTTTTCATACTGTTAACCCAGATATTTTTATAGATAATCATGTAAGTAATGGCGCAGATTATCAGTATGCCATTTCACACCTATTTACGCAACACAATAAATTAGGAGGTTCACTCGGTAAATTTATAGAAACTCAGATGAGACCAGCTATAGAAAGATCTATGTCTAGTAAAAATATGCCTATTACACCCTACGTAAATGTTTGGGGAGGTACACCCAAGGAAGGATGGTCTCAATTTTATGACTCTCCTAGATATTCCACAGGGTATACTACTTTATTTAATTCGCTAGGGATGATGGTAGAGACCCATATGCTTAAACCTTATAAAATACGTGTAGAACAAACCTATGAACTCTTATTGTCGATGTTAGATTTTACTGAAGATCGTTCCGTAGAGATAAAAAAAATCCGAAAAAATGCGATACGTGAAATTTTAAAGAAAGAGTCATATCCGATTGCATTTGAGATTAATCCTCAAAAAAAATCTTCTATTCTTCAATTTAAAGGCTATGAAGGAAAAATAGTTCCTAGTAAAGTAACCACTGGAAATAGATTGTTCTATGATAAAGAGAAACCTTTTGAAGAACCCGTAAAATATTTCAATGAATTTAGACCAAGCAAAGAAATTGTCATCCCTAGAGCATATATTTTAAAACAAGGATGGCATCGTGTAGTTGAACGATTAGATAATAATCAAATATCGTATATCCAATTTGAAAAAGACACAACTCTGGTTGTGGAAACCCTTCATATAAATGACTACAAAACAAGACCAAGTGCTTATGAAGGACATTATCTTCATTACAATACTTCAATAAAAACTGATGTAATTGCTATTCGCTTTTCTAAAGGAGATCTTTACATACCTATTGACCAGAAAGGAGCAAGATACTTGATGGAAACTTTAGAGCCAGAGGCAACGGATTCTTTCTTTAATTGGAATTTTTTTGATACTGTTTTACAGCAAAAAGAGGGGTATTCTGGTTATGTTTTTGAAGATGTTGCTGAACAAATTTTAAATGAAAACTCTACAATTAAACAAGCTTTTGAAAAGAGAAAAGCTATTGATAAAGAATTTGCAAATAATCCTAGAGCCCAGTTAAACTTCATTTACAAGAGAAGTAAGCATTACGAAAAAGCTCATTTGTTATTGCCTATTTATAAAGCCTATGAATAGAGAAAACAAGTTTTTAGAACGTGTTTTTTTTACTAACTTGTCATCTAATAAAATCTACCATGCAAACACTTACAATTAACGGTAAAGACTATCAGGTCGATGCACCGGAAAGCATGCCTTTACTATGGGCTATAAGAGATTTAATAGGACTTACAGGAACTAAGTTTGGTTGTGGAGTCGCTCAATGTGGTGCTTGTTCCATAATGATAGACGGAACAGTTGTTCGCTCATGTAGTACTATGGTTAGCCAAGCTATTGGTAAAAATATTACTACTGTTGAGGGTACTTCAGAAAGTTTAGAAGCTTTACGACAAGCATGGCGAAATAACAGTGTACCTCAATGTGGTTATTGTCAATCAGGTCAGTTGATTTCTGCTGCTGAATTATTAGACACTAACGAAAACCCAACAGATGAAGACATAGACAACGCAATGAGTGGAAATATATGTAGATGTGGAACCTATGTTAGAATTAAGAAGGCAATAAAAGAAGCAGTTGAACTTAAAAAACAAGCCTGATGAAAAATATAGAAATGAAACGTAGAGATTTTGTTAAAATACTTGGTTTGGCTTCTGGAGGTTTATTATTTGGATGTAATGTCTCTGCAGATAAACTTGTTGTAAATACTTTAGAGGATGGGATTTCTTTTGTGCCTAATCTTTTTATTCAATTGCAGAAAGATGGTAAAGTAACAATTGTTGTTGCTCGTTCAGAAATGGGTCAGGGTATAAGAACTTCCATGGCGTCTGCAATTGCTGAAGATTTAGAGGCAGATTGGAAATATGTTACCGTGCAACAAGCAACTGGTGACGCAAAATTTGGAAATCAAAATACAGATGGTTCAAGAAGTATAAGAACATTACTGAACCCGATGCGAAAAATGGGGGCAATGGCGCGTACCATCCTAGAGCAAGCAGCTGCAAAAAAATGGGGCGTAGCCGTTTCAAGTTGTAAAGCAGAAAACCATTTTGTAAAAAATAGTACCACAGGAGATAAAATCTTTTTTGGTGATTTGGTAGAAGAAGCAAAAACTATTGCTATTCCAACAGATGCTGAAATTATATTAAAAGATAAAAAAGAATTTAAATATATTGGTAAGAAAGTTATTCGTGGAATAGACATGGAAGATTTTCTTTATGGAAAAGCCAACTATGGATTAGATGCTCGGTTACCAAATATGAAATTTGCATCAATAGCTCGGAGCCCAGTTACTTTTGGTTCAGTAAAAAGTTTTGACAGTTCAGAAACAGAAGAAGTTTCTGGAGTAGAACAAGTCATTCAATTGGATAGATTAATACCTCCCGCAGGCCAGTTTTTTGGAATGCTAGGTGGAGTTGCTGTTGTTGCCAATAATACATGGGCTGCTTTTCAAGGAAAAAATAATTTGAATATTGAATGGGAATCAGGTTTAAATGAAGCTTATGATTCTGAAAAATTTAAAGAAAAATTAATTAGTAGAATTCAAAATAAAGCAAAGGTAGTTCCACCGTTTAGAGGTAATGTAGATAAGGCTTTTAAAAATGCTGATAAAGTAATTGAGGCCACTTATACAATGCCTCACTTAGTTCATGCTCCAATGGAAGTACCTAATGCTTTAGCATGGGTTCGTGATGGAAAATGTGATGTCTGGGCCCCAGTTCAAGATCCACAAACCGTAAGAGCAGAAATTGCTCATTTCTTTGGTTTTGCAATTGATGATATTACCATTAATGTCATGTTGTTGGGAGGAGCGTTTGGACGAAAATCAAAATCAGATTTTGTTGTAGAGGCTGTTGCATTATCTCAAAAAATTAATGCCCCTGTTCAAGTTGTTTGGACTCGAGAAGATGATATTCAGCATAGTTTTTATCATGCTCAAAATGCACAATATTTAAAAGGCTCATTAGATGAAAAAGGGAAAGTGACCGGGTGGCTTCACAGAGTTGCATTTCCCTCAATTACGTCTAGTTTTAAACCAATGTCAAACTATATTGCAGGTTTTGAATTAGGGATGGGATTTACAAATAACCCCTATAATATTCCTAATCTACAAATAGAAAATGCTAAGGCAGAATCTCATTTGAGAATTGGTTGGTTGCGTTCTGTTTCCAATATAATAAGTGGATTTGGAATTAATTCATTTGTTGATGAATTGGCTGTGGCATCTGGAAAAGACGCCATTGATTTTAGACTAGATTTATTAGGTAAAGACAAAATCTCAAACGAAAAATCTCCTCATCCATTTAATGTTGCACGATTAAAAAATGTATTATTAGAAGTAAAAAAACTTTCAAACTGGGAAGAAAAATTACCAAAAGGCCACGGTTTAGGGGTTGCCATTCACTACAGTTTTTATAGTTACGTTGCTACAGTAGTTGAGGTTTCTGTAAAAAGTGAAAAAGTGAACGTTGAAAACATCTATTCTGTGTTAGATTGTGGAATGTATGTGAATAGAGATGCGGTAATCAATCAAATGGAAGGTGCAGCTATTTTCGGAATGTCTCTTACCATGTTTGGAAAAATTTCTACAAAAAAAGGAGCTGTTGAGCAAAGTAATTTTCATGATTATCAAATGACAAGAATGATAGATGCGCCAAATATTCACGTTCATTTAGTAGACAATGAAGAGGACCCAACAGGAGTAGGAGAACCGGGAGTTCCACCAATTTCAGCTGCTATCACAAATGCGATTTTTAATGCTTCAGGTAAACGAGTAAGGACTTTACCATTATCTGAACACGGAATGGTTTAGTAAGCTAATTTGTTAAAATGTATACTCAGAAAGTGATTTTGGAAACTTTTCCGGATTAGCCACTAAATGATATCTTGGGTCATCTATATCTTCCTCAATTATTTGATGAAAAATTGGGCTTGCTTTGTACAATAATACTTTACAATCTTCACTTAGATGTTTTAGCTTGATTTTTTTTCCAAGATTGTGGTATTTTTCAACAAGAACAAAGATAGCTTCTAGCGCAGAGTGATCTGAAACTCTAGACTCTACAAAATCAATTTCTACTGAGTTTGGGTCATTTTTAACATCAAATTTTTCATTAAAAGCCGAAATACTTCCAAAAAATAAGGGTCCCCATATTTCATATACTTTTGTTCCATCTTCTTTGATGCGTTTTCTTGCTCTAATACGTTTGGCATTTTCCCATGAGAAAACTAATGCGCTTACAATTACCCCTGCTATAACAGCAATTGCTAAATCAAAAATTACTGTTAGTCCAGAAACTAGAATTAATACCACAAGATCTGAAATAGGAATCTTATTCATAATTCTAAAACTAGACCAAGCAAAAGTACCTATAACTACCATAAACATTACCCCAACTAATGCAGCAATTGGAACTTGTTCAATATAAGAAGATGCAAAAAGTATAAAAATTAATAACATTACTGCTGCGGTGATTCCAGACAAACGACCTCTACCTCCTCCTTTGATGTTAATAATAGATTGTCCAATCATAGCACAACCTCCCATACCACCAAAAAGACCAGTAACAACATTTGCACTCCCTTGAGCGATACATTCACGATTTGAATTTCCTCGTGTTTCTGTTAAGTCGTCCACTAAATTTAGCGTCATTAGAGACTCTATTAATCCAATTGCAGCTAGTATTCCGGCATAGGGAAGAATAAACCAGAAAGTATCTAAATTCATAGGGATTTTAGAGAAGGTTTCTAAGACTGGAACTGGAAAGCTCCCTTTTAAACCTTCACCACCACCATCTCTTATAAAAGAACCTACAGTTGCAACATCTAAATTTGAAAATATAACTATTCCTGCTACAGTTATAATAGCTATTAATGCTTCAGGTAATTTTTTTGTAGCTTTTATTTTTGGCAAGCCCCACATAATTAACATGGTTAGTCCTACGAGACCAATCATCATATATAAGTTTTCACCCTCTAGCCATATTTTCTCACCTCCAACAGTAGTTTTAAACATACCAAGTTGTGACAGAAATATAACAATAGCCAATCCGTTAACAAATCCCATCATCACTGGATGAGGAATTAAACGAACAAATTTTCCAAGTTTAAAAACCCCAGCTAATATTTGAATGATTCCCATTAAGATTACAGTAAGAAAAAGGTAGTAAAGTCCTAAATTTTCATTTGCATTCCCCATTGCGTTTCCTTCACTTACCAAACTTACCATTACAACTGCTAAAGCTCCTGTAGCTCCTGAAATCATTCCAGGTCTTCCTCCAAAAATAGCGGTAATTAATCCTATCATAAATGCTGCATACAAACCAACTAAAGGGTCTACGCCAGCAACAAAAGCAAATGCTACTGCCTCTGGAACAAGGGCTAGAGCAACAGTAATTCCTGAAAGAATATCATTTTGTACGTTTTTTACTCTTTTTCTGACGAAAGCATTCATTTTTTTTGGTTTTTTAAGAAGTCGGCAAAGATAGAAGAATAAATGAAACACTCATAGTGTGTTTCTTATAATTAAGTAAGTTAAAAACTAAGTGCTTTAATCCTTACTTTTGATAATACGTTTCAAAGACCAAGCGAATATTTTCATAACTATTCTTTAATGCTTTTACTGTCTCCTCTTTATTTTTAAACATAGCAATAGTAATTCCTTCATCGAGTTGAGGAATTAAAACTTCATTACTTTTTGTTTCCATTTCAAACCAATAAGTTTCTTTTAGTTTGCTTTTATTGTTGTGAAAAAAAACATGGTGGGTAGTAATTAAAAATTCACCTAATGAAAGTTTAGAAATTCCACATTCTTCTTCAACTTCTCGGAGAGCAGTTTCTTTAATTTGTTCCCCTTTTTCAATTTTTCCTTTTGGTAAATCCCATTTGCCACCTCTAAAAATAAATAAAAATTCTTTTTGTGAGTTGAGTACTAGGCCACCTGCAGCTCTAATTAAGTTAAAATTACTTTTAAAATCTATCCAACATTTTTCTAAATCATCGCAAAACACTGTGAAGCCTCTGGCTTTTCCTGTTTTAAGTTTGTGAATGACCTCTGAAATGTTGATGTTATTATAGTGTAGAATATTTAAATCACTTTCTTCAAATAAAGAATCAATTAAGATAATAGGTCTTTCATTAATAAAAACTTTATACATTTGCCTACATGATTTTAAACAAAGATACAGCAAAAAAAACAGCAGAAGTTTTACTCAAAGTTAAGGCAATTAAGCTAAGTCCATCAGAGCCATTTAGCTGGGCTTCCGGGTGGAATTCACCAATTTATTGTGATAATAGAATTACATTATCATACCCATCTGTTCGTGTGTTTTTAAAAGAAGAAATTTCTAAAATAGTTGAGATTCAATATGGTAAACCTGATGTTATAGCAGGTGTAGCTACTGGTGCTATCGCGATAGGTGTATTGGTGGCTCAAGAATTGGGAGTTCCTTTTATTTATGTTAGGCCAGAACCTAAAAGTCATGGTCGAAAAAATCAAATAGAAGGTCATTTAGAAAGTGGTCAAAACGTTGTTGTTATTGAAGATTTAATCAGTACAGGTAAGAGTAGTTTAAACGCCGTAACTGCATTAAAAGAGTCTGGTGCTAACGTAAAAGGGATGGTTGCAATTTTCTCTTACGGATTTGATATTGCTACAGAAAATTTTAAAAATAGTAATGTTGCACTTTCTACCTTAAGTAACTATTCATATCTTTTAGAACAAGCAATGGATAGTAAATACATTACCGAAAAGGAATTAGATACATTGTCTGAGTGGAGGCAAGATCCTGCAAATTGGAAAATATAAAAGATGAATATAGAAGGAAAAAAAGTATCGATATCGAAATCATCAAAAGAGGCCTATAATTTTTTTATGACCTTAGAAAATTTCAAATTACTTATGCCGTCAAGTACAGAAAAATTTGAAGTTGATGGTGATTCGTTTTTGTTTGGATTAAAAGGGATGCCAGAAATAAGACTTGTTCTTGGTGATAGTATTGAATATTCAAAGGTAAGTTTAGGAGCTGCTAGTAGTAAATTATCATTCACATTGGAAGCTAATATCTTCTCAATTTCTGATAGCTTAAGTGAAGTTCAGTTACAATTTCATGGAGACTTTAATCCTATGATGGCAATGATGGTTAAAAAACCATTGACTAATTTTATAGATACTCTTACCGAAAATATTGCTAAACTTTAGCAAATGAAATTTCTTTGAGCCCAAATTCAATTATTCGATCATTCTCTAATTGTATTTGTAAGTTTCCAGAGTTGGAGACTCCGTTAATCATACCCATAAACAGCTGATTAGTTTTCAAATTTATAAAAGTAGTTGGAATATCTTTCTTGTATAAAACTTGATGATACTTATTGTGTATTAAATTAAATTTTTCGGATTCAATACTCGAGATTTTTAATTTTATATTTTCAATAATTTTATTCATCAACAGTTCTAGGTCTATATTTTTTTTTAAAATAATTTTTAAAGAGCTAGCATTAATTAAACTTTCATGAAATTTTTCTTGATTTACATTTAAACCAATTCCAATGATTGTATTCTTTATTCGTGAATGAGAAAATGTATTTTCGATAAGAATTCCACAAATCTTTTTTTTGTCTGACATAATGTCGTTTGGCCATTTAATATTTAATTTGGGAACATCATACTCCAAAAGTGTATCATATATTGCCAATGAAACCGCGAAATTTAGATAAACTTGATTTTTAACTTCAATTTTTTTTAGAGGAGTGAAGAGGCTGAATGTTAGGTTTTTATAGGGTTCTGAAACCCAAGAATTATTCATTTGACCTCGGCCAGAAGTTTGATTACTAGCTACAGCTACAGTAAGCTCATCAATTGAAGAATTTTGAGCCAATTCTTTTAAAAAAGAATTGGTAGAGTTGGTGGCATTAATTTTGATTATTCTCAAGTGTTAAAGAAAGTGTAAACTAATTAATTACTTCGCAATATACTCGCAAAAAAATAATAACTTTGTATTAAATATAAAAAAAATTAATGGTAAAAAAACCAGTAAACACGGATGAGTTAATATCCGTTATCATTAAGGGTATTGATGATGTAAAGGGAGATGATATTCAATTGCTAGATTTGAGAAAAATTGAAAACACTGTGTGTGATTATTTTATTATTTGTTCAGGAAGTTCAAACACTCAGGTAAATGCAATTACTGGATCCATTCAGAAGCTTGTTAGTAAAGAATTAAAAGACAAGCCCTGGCATGTCGAAGGTCAAAATAATTCAGAATGGATTTTGATGGATTATGTCAACGTAGTTGTGCACGTTTTTCAAAAGCAAATAAGAGAATTCTATGATATAGAAAGTCTGTGGGGAGATGCTATAGTAACTAACATCAATCCTGTTTAAAACTAAAATTAGATGAGCGATAAAAATAAAAATTCAACACCCAATGTACCGAAATTTAAATTCAATATGTATTGGATTTATGGAGCAATTTTTGTCATATTAATTGGAGTAAGTTTTATAAACGACGCTTCTTTTTCTACTAAGAAAATTTCAACGAACAGATTTTTTAAAATTTTAGAATCTAATGATGTAGATAAAATTCTCATCATAAATAAAAATATAGCCGAGGTTTACATCAAAAGAGAAGCTGAGAAAAAAGATAAATATAAGCAACAGGCAAATTCACCACTTTTCAGAAAAGGTTCACCATTATTTCAATATGATTTTGGAGATTTACAGAATTTTGAAAATAAATTAAACCAATATAAATCAACTAAAAACCTCGATTTTGACGTAGATTCAGATTCTAGAGGTAGTTTTTTTGAATCAATCATTGGATTTTTACCTTTCATACTTCTTATAGCTATCTGGATTTTCTTTATGAGAAGAATGTCAGGTGGGTCTGGAGCTGGTGGTGGCGGAGGTCAAATTTTTAACATTGGGAAATCAAAAGCTAAGTTATTTGATAAAGACACTAAAGTTAAAACAACTTTTGAAAATGTTGCTGGTTTAGAAGGAGCTAAAGAAGAAGTTCAAGAAATTGTTGATTTCTTAAAAAATCCAGAAAAATATACTGCATTGGGAGGTAAAATACCAAAAGGTGCGCTTTTAGTAGGTCCTCCAGGTACAGGTAAAACATTACTAGCTAAAGCTGTAGCAGGTGAAGCAGAAGTTCCTTTTTTCTCCTTATCTGGATCTGATTTTGTTGAAATGTTTGTTGGAGTAGGAGCCTCTAGAGTTAGAGATTTATTTAAACAAGCTGCGCAGAAATCTCCCTCAATTATTTTTATTGATGAAATCGATGCCATAGGAAGAGCTCGAGGTAAAAATAGTATGACAGGTGGTAATGACGAGCGTGAAAATACATTGAATCAGTTATTAACTGAAATGGATGGTTTTGGAACCGATGTTAATGTTATTGTATTAGCTGCAACAAATAGAGCAGACGTATTGGATTCAGCGCTTATGAGAGCTGGTCGTTTTGATAGACAAATCTACGTTGATCTACCTGATATTAAAGAGCGAAAAGAAATTTTTGAAGTACACATAAAGCCTTTAAAATTATCTGATGATGTTAATGTAGAGTTTTTAGCTCAACAAACTCCTGGTTTTTCAGGAGCTGATATTGCAAATATGTGTAATGAAGCTGCACTTATAGCTGCACGAGGTGATAAAAAATCAATTCATCATCAAGACTTTTTAGATGCAGTAGATAGAATTGTAGGAGGTTTAGAAAAGAAAAATAAAGTTATTACTCCTAAGGAGAAAAAAACCATAGCGTTTCATGAGGCAGGTCACGCAACTGTGAGTTGGATGCTAGAACACGCTGCACCTCTAGTGAAAGTAACAATAGTGCCGAGAGGTCAAAGCCTAGGTGCTGCTTGGTATTTACCTGCAGAACGTATGATTGTGCAAACTGAACAAATGTTGGACGAAATGTGTGCCACATTAGGAGGGAGAGCTGCAGAGAAAATAATTTTCAATAAAATTTCAACAGGAGCATTGAGCGATCTAGAGAAAGTTACTAAACAAGCTAGAGCAATGGTAACAGTATATGGTTTGAATGAGAAAGTTGGAAATCTAACCTATTATGATTCTTCGGGTAATGATGCTTTTGTAAAACCATATAGTGAAAATACTGCAAAAACTATTGATGAAGAAATTTCTAAAATGATAGAATCGCAATATCAAAGAGCTATAGATATCTTAGAAAATAATAAAGAAAAGTTAACCATTCTAGCAGAGCTTCTATTAGAGAAAGAAGTTATTTTTAAGGATGATTTAATCAAGATTTTTGGAGTAAGACCCTTTGAAGAAGAGTCTACAGAGTCTACTGAATCTACTACTGAGCCTACTGAATCAAAGGAGTTGAGCTCAACACTAGAGGTTGATAAGGAAGAAATAAATAAAGTTAAAGAAGAAAAATAAATTTAATTTTAAATGAGTTTTTTAAAAAAATTATTTAAAAGTAAAGAGCCTACTAATAATAATGCTGAAAAAAAGCCAAAGATTAAATTATCTTTAGACGATGCATTTGTTCATAATTTTATATCTAAAGGAGGTAAATTCTTATATTGTATATCTGAAAAAGAGGTTGTTAGTAATTTAGATAAAATCATTTCTGAAAATAATTGGGAAATAATTACTTGCTTCGACAAAACCCTAAAAAATTTCCTCAATAAATCAAATGTAAACCTTCAAGAAGAAGTAGATTCTAACAAACCCTTTTTTACCTCTTGTGAGCATTTAATTTCAGATAATGGAGATATACTATTCTCATCCAATCAACTTAGCACTCATAAACTAGCTGCTTTAACAAATGATTTTATTGTATTTGCAAAAACTAGTCAATTTGTAAAAGATACAGGAGAAGGTTTAACAGGTATAAAAACCAATTGTAAAGATGGTACTATACCAACTAATATTAGCGCGGTAAAAAAATACAGCCTAAAAATCGATGACGATAATTTTTTAAATTATGGTAATAATAACTCCAAAAACCTATATTTGTTGCTTTTAGAAGATTTATAATATGACCAACCTTCTTAGGAGAGCAACCTCAGGAATTATTTATTCAGTACTTTTTATTTGTGCTATACTCTATTCAAAAGAATCTTACATAATTCTTATTTCTTTTTTTGGTTTAATGTCTTTACGAGAGTTTTTAAAACTTTTAGAGTTTAATAGCATACTTATTTATCTGATATTTATCGGTTTAATTTTTTTACCTCTCTTATCAAATCAAGTATTTTTTATAAAATTACTGTTAGTTCTAGCACTATCAGGATCAGTTCAGTTATTATTATACTTACTGTTTAAAAAAAAGAATTATCCCTCAAATTCAATTCAAAAATTTGATATATGTATTCGATATTTACTCCTCTCTTTTTCTTTTTTAATACTTCTCCCATTTATAAATGGAGTATATGAGGAGTCAATTATTTTAACATTGGTTATTCTTATATGGGTGAATGATAGTTTTGCATTTTTTGTTGGAAAGAATTTAGGAAGAAGGAAGTTGTTTGAAAGTGTTTCTCCAAAAAAGACAGTTGAAGGTTTTTTGGGTGGTATTTTATTTTCATTAATTACAGCTTTTATACTTTCATTTTTTTGTGACTATTTGTCTCTTGTTAATTTAATTATAATTTCATTAATAGCCTCAATTCTCGGAACCACAGGAGACCTTGTTGAATCTAAATTTAAAAGACAGGTAAATACTAAAGACAGTGGTAATATTATGCCTGGTCATGGAGGAATATTAGATAGGTTAGATAGTTTGTTGTTTGTAGCTCCCTTTGTATATTTGTATATCCATTATATAATTTAAAAAAATGCTAAGTTTTCACAAAGAAGGATATAAGATAATAGCTTTTACTTTTCTAATCGTTTTATCAGGAATTTTATTGTCAGAAAAGTTTATTGAGTTGTATTGGTTACAAAAAGGAATTCAAACAGTTTTAATAATTTTTTTAATTATTGTATTACAGTTTTTTCGAAATCCAAAAAGAATTACAGAGATAAATGATCATCAGATTATTGCCCCGGTAGACGGTAAGGTTGTTGTTGTAGAGGAGGTTGAAGAACCAGAGTATTTCAAAGGAAAAAAACTTCAGGTATCTATCTTTATGTCTCCAATTAATGTTCATGTTACCAGATATGCATTGAGTGGGTTAGTGAAATATAGTAAATATCATCCTGGAAAATATTTAGTTGCTTGGCATCCTAAAGCATCAACTGAAAACGAAAGAACAACTATAGTAATAAAAAATAAGACTTTTGGTGAGGTTCTCTATCGTCAAATAGCAGGAGCATTAGCAAAAAGAATTGTAAACTACGCAGAGGAGGGTGAGAATGTTATTCAAGGAACAGATGCAGGGTTTATAAAGTTTGGTAGTAGAGTAGATATTTTTTTACCTCTAGATACAAAGTTAGCTGTAAAAATTGGTGATAAAGTAAAAGGAGGAGTACAGGTAATTGCAGAAAAGTAATGAGTTTAGATTTAAAGTTTGCTAAAGCATATAATGAGCTATCTAAATTTGATGAAAATCTAGCTCCCGATATAATGCTTAAATTATATGCTTATTATAAACAAGCAGTTTTAGGAAACACGTTTTGTTATGGTGGTGAAGTTGATGTAAGAGATGCTTTTAAATTTAATGCATGGACACAATTAAATGGAATGACTCAAGAGGATGCAAAAAAACAATACATTAAACTTGTAAATAAAATTTTAAATAATCAAATTAACTAAGTCATATGAAAAATTTAACAAAGCTCGTTTTTGCTCTTTTAATAGTTCAATTTTTAGCCTGTAGTACAGAAAAAAAAGAGGATAAAAATTCAGCTAAAACAGAAAAAGAGTCCAAAGCACAGTTTGTATTAAATGATGCAACAAATTCAGTACAATGGACTGCATATAAAACCACAGAAAAAGTTCCTGTAAAAGGAAAATTTACACAAGTTAATATCACTTCAGGTGGTGAAGGAAACTCTGTTAAGGAAGCTATCCATAATGCAGAGTTTTCAATACCAATTAGCAGTATTTTCACTTCTGATAGTAGTAGAGATTATAAGATTAGAAAATTCTTTTTTGGTGTAATGGAGAATACAAAACTTCTGTCTGGTAAATTAGTAATTGAAAATGATTCTCTAGGGTACGCAGATATAACCATGAATGGGATCACAGAAAAATTGCCTTTTTCTTATCTAATTAATGATAAAAAATTCTCAATGGCCACAAAAATGGATGTATTAAATTGGAATGCTAAGTCTTCTCTAGATTCTTTAAATCTCATTTGTAAAGAACTTCATAAAGGTCTCGATGGTATTAGTAAAACTTGGGCTGAAGTAGCAATTAATATTACTTCTACTTTTTAAAAAAATAAAAAATTAATAATTAAAAAACCCACCATTGGTGGGTTTTTTAATTGAATTTTATATAATCTATTTCAAATTCAAAATCACCATATTTTTTTTCATCTGTTATAAAGCCAATTCTAACAATTTCTTTTAAAGTTTCTTTTTTTAGAGTTTCATTCATTGGTTTTCCAATA
>Ga0233394_1000061_pt1 | contig 34945 bp, 54 predicted proteins | sample 24DmetaG_FD_190481 | JGI IMG/M metagenome (GOLD analysis project Ga0233394, IMG submission 190481) | Seawater microbial communities from Monterey Bay, California, United States - 24D | ecosystem: Environmental > Aquatic > Marine > Coastal | place: USA: California | collected 2016-11-02 | reverse complement strand
TAGGTAATTCAAACCCAAGCTACGTAGTCATAACCACTTCTATTTACGGAAGATGAATTACCTATTAAACTAAATCCGTTGTCATTTAAACTTGTAATTTGTGGGTCGTTAGTTATTTCTGCTCCAGTTGAATTTGATATTATAAAATTTTCCGCTCCTCTTATTGAATCAGATAGTACGTGGTTTCTTGAGTCATCCCTATTTTTAACCCATACAAGGTCAGGTTTGAAGCCTGTATCAATACTTTGTGCACTATTACTACCACTATAAGTAACAACATCAAAGCTATTTTCTACTGTCGGAGTAGTAGTATCAGGGTCTGCTGCTATAGCTAGGTAGATGTAGGTTTCATTATTACCATTAAATCCAACATCATTATTTTTTATCTGAAAACCATTACTTAAAAAATCTAAAACATTTATACCTGCTGATTCTGCATTACTTAAGTTTGCAAATAATCTTTGTGTTGCAGGGTTTGTTGTATCTCTCTTGTTATCCACTATATTCCAATGAGCCGTAGTTGAGGATGATTTAATCATTACAAATGCAGGTTCAAATCCTGTCTCTACAATAGTTCCATTAGTAGAGCCATTCCCTGTATAGCTGCCGATTTTTTGGTAGTTGTCCACGCTGTGGAAGCAGTAGGCGATGTAGTTATATGATGAACTTAAATTAGTTGAGTATCCGTCTCCAATACTTATAACTGTGTTTGTTGGTTCAGTATTATTCCAATAGTTATTATTGCCTGTAGTTGCAAAAGCCGCTGATGTTGAATTTAGTCGCATTCCAAGAGTTCCTGTTGGTTCAGTATAAACAGCCCAATTATCAGCAGCATTTAATATTTTAACAATAACCAATTCAGGTGCTAAAGAAAGTCCGTGACCAACAGTTGCAGTTGCAATACCATTTCCCGTATACTTCACAATACTAAACCCTGCATCCTGATTAGCCTTTACAGTACTTGCTATAGTTCCATCGTTATTAGTAGCTGCTGCACCTTCTCCTGCATTGAAACACCAAGCTGCGTAGTCATCTCCTGACTTATTTGCATTAGCCTCTCCTGAATTTCCTTCATCAACCGCAAAACCATTACTTGAGACTAAATCAACGTGACCAAATACTGAATCTGCAGAACCTAAATAAGTCGCATCAGAGTATTGGGGATGGTTTATACCTGCGACAGTATTTTGCAAAATATGATTAGAACCTGTTGAGCGGTTTTTTATCCAAATTAAATCAGGAGAAAAATTCGTAGCCTCTTGGTAAGTTACGTTAGTAGCAGTACCATCATAAGCGTAAGTTACGTTAGTTGCAGTACCATCGTATAGCTGTTGTTCATCTCTTGCATCTCCATCTAATTTGTAGTATGCCTCAAGATTATCTGTTGGAATTGAAGCCGTTGTATTGTTGTATAAATATCCTACTTCTGTTAAGGTTAGTACGTCTGAATAGATTCTTACGTCGTCTATTTTGCCGTTTAGGAATTTGTTGTAAGACCCTCCATATTCGGCACCTAATACAGTTTTTTGTGAAACACTTGAGTTCCACCCATTACTGGAAACACTATATGTAGTCTCTAATGAACCATCTATGTAAATTGTTTTTGTGTTATTACTATTATTAAAAACTATAATAACATTATGCCAAACACCATCATTATATGCGGTTCCTGACGTTGTATATGAGGTTGTTCCTCCACTATATCTTTCCGAAAAGTATAAATTACCTGCTGTACCAGTATTGTTTATTCTACATATTTGATTAAAACTTGTTCCTGCGTAGTCATTAAAAAAATCATTTCTACCTGTAGTAGTAGTGTTAAACCATAAAGATAAAGTAAATGTGTTTTTTCCTGCAAAAAGATTTGAAGTTGTTAACGGTAAATCTATATAACTACTACTCCCATTAAATATAGCAGCACTTCCAAACTTACCACTTGCTCCTCCTGTATCATTTGCATTACCATCTAATTGGTATAAAGCAACAGCTGAACTATCCGAGAATATATCAGTAACTGATTTAGATGCTGAAGCAAATGTTTCTCCATATAGAGTAGTTACTTCTGTAGTTGTAAGCTCTCTATTGAATATTCTAAATTGGTCTATTGCACCGTTAAAATAATCTACTAATACTCTTGAAAGCCTACCAATTATAAAATTTTGATTTGCAGTAGTTGTAAAGGCAGAAGAAGTTCCTGTTAATTCAGCAGTAGAATTACCATCAAGATATACATTAAAATCTCCATTATCATAATTAACTACAACGTGATGCCAATTTCCATCATTTATGGTAGTTGTTCCTGTATCAGTAACACTTGTTCCACTTGTATTTGCCTGAAAATAAAGCACACCTGAAGCTAAAGATTTTAAAGCTAAACCTGTAGAGGATGAGTCGTTACCGCCATTATTCCAAATAATTGCTGTTGAAGTAGAAGAAGTTCTAAACCAACAGGAAACAGATATTAAAGATTTGTTATTTGATTCGTTATTGCCTAAATCAATATAGCTGCTACTCCCATTAAATTCTGCTCCTCTATTTATATACCCTCCTATACGTTGAGTACCTCCGTTACCTGTATAGAGTACAGTGTTAAAGTGTTCTGATGGAGTGAATACCGCATCTGCTGCTGCTCCTGTATTTATTAATCTTTTACCAATCATATTATAGACTTATATCGTAAGTAATAACTGATGCCTTTGTAGTTTTAGCGTTTATTTCACTCTCTTTTGTAGCTACTGTAGTTCTTATACCTGCTCTCTCATCTAAAATATCTTGAGGTGCAGCAGTACCACCTTCAGCTTCTCTTACTATATACCAATCGGTTTTTGATAGTTCAGAGTTAGCAGATGATTTTAAGTTAGCTATCTTTTGTTCTTTAAGTTCAGCTACTGTTTGCGACCAAGTCTTATTTGATTTGTCGTAAGTAAATTGTGTGTTGGCACTATCCCAATAGATTTCCGATAGATCGTGTATTTGTGAATCATAACCATCAGGTAATACTACATCAAATAAACCTGCACTTCTTAACTCTCCACTTGTCATAGCAGGAGCATTTAAGTAAGTTCCTGTTGAAGAGTATAAGGTTTTAGGTACACCTTCGTAAACCTTTATTACACCGTTTCTATTTATTGCTTTCTTTCCCATAATTATGCTTCTTGAGAGATTGTTGCCCATTGTTCTGTTGAGCCATTAGTTGATACTATTTGAATTAGGTTTCCTACTGAACCATCATACGTTCCTGTGATTGTCTTAACCGAAGCAGGTAGTGCTAAAGTATAAGCACCTGTAATGACTAAATCCTTAACCATTCCTGTTTCTACGCTTGAAAATGTAAGTGTAGTGTTACCTGATATTGTTTTTGTAAATACCGCAGCAGAACTAAAGTCTACATCACTTGCAGAAATAACAGCAGCAGTAGTAAATTCCTCCGCCATTTTATCATAAGTAACTCCATCATCTGCTAATTGCAAAGTATCTACACCACCATCAGAAATGCTTACCGTAACATCTCCAGTAGTAGTATCAACTTCTAATCCTGTACCACCATCTACACTAGTGATTAAATTAGTGTCATCTAACAGACTAGACAAATCAAGAGTAAAAGTAGACGTATCACTATTTACAAAAGTTACAATGCCTGACCCATCGATTGAAGCACTCACTATTGCAGTATCGTCTAAATAAGGAGCTAGATCTACAGTATCTGTAGTACCATCAGGTTTTGTTAGCGTTAGCGTATTAGTAGCTAAAGATAAATCAGGCTTTCCATATAGCTCCGTAAAGTTGTCATTAGATTTATCAAACGCACTTCTTAACGGGTCTCCAGTACCATCATTAGCTGTTGTCCCAATTCCAATTAGTTGTTGTGCCATTTTATTTTATTTATAATTGTGTTTTATCTGCTGTAAATTGTGTTGTATCTGTTGTTATATTACCTCCAAAATAGCTAACCATATCTGCTGTAAACGGTGTTACTGGAACAAGTCCCCAACAAGTGGGAGTAGATAAATCGTTGATTGCAAATGTTGACCATTGTTCATCGACACCGAAGGCATCGTTGGTCTCCATATCACAATATACCTTTCCCCAATTTATTTGATTCGCCATCTCTCTTTTTTAAATAACTATTTAATTTAATTTCGTTTTCTTTTTTTGGCTTATAAACCTTCTTCACTTCCTTTATCATAAAACCCACCCAGTAAAGTTTACATCTCTCTCCGGATACATCCCATCATTTTGATTACTTACATATTCAGGGTATAAAGAACTATTGTAGTTCATATGATCCATAAATCTTTGCGTATAGAACTCAGCAGTTTCCGTTGCGTGAGCAGCTAAAGTCCTAATCTCAGATTCATCTACAGATGTAGCATTCTCTGAATTATGTTTATATATTCCCCCATTAGATATTTGATATGCTGCATAAGGAATATAAGTCGCTTGAGTATACCAAATAAGCATTGGCTTAATATATTCATTTACTAATGTTTCGTAGTTACCAGATAGGGTATCACCTATAATTTCCGTCTGTAATTTTTCATAAAGTTTAGTACCTAAGAACTGTTGTATCTCAGTATCCTGGGCCACCTCAACAAATTGAATTAATTTATCAGCATCGAGATTACCGTCAAATATTGATTTTCTCTTTAGTTCTTTTAATGTTATAAATAATGCTTTCATATTATTCTTCCTCGTTAGGTTCTATTATCTCTTCTTCAACCTCTATGTTTAATAACTCCTCCTCTTCATCTATTTTTTGACTAGATAACTTCTCACCAGTCTCCTCTTCTCTCTTAATCTTAGTTGCAATATTATCAAGCTCTGTGAACTCAATTGGTTGAAGAGTAGTGAAATATAAGTCTAGCATTATACCGTTGAAGGAAAGTAATTCTTTGAATGCATCAATAAGTAAAGTTTGGAATGGTCTAATAACAATATTATCCATAAGGATAGAAGCAGTTCTAAGTTCTTCAGCATTATTACCAAATCCAGTATTATCTTTTATACCCAATAGAATAGGTGAAACAACACCGTGGCCTATCATAATCTTCTCTCTACTTTCTTTAGCTAAGAACTCATATTGAGCGTGAGCATCCGGTAAGTGTATAGGTTCAACCGTAGACTGATCCTCTGAACTTTCATTAAATGCTAGTATAAATCTACCTGCATTAGAAGACCCACTGAATTTATCATATATCTTTCTTTCGATTCTTTCTTGAATCTCATCAGAAGGAATACCATTATTAAAGTTCAATAACAAAGAAGGTTGTAATCCATTCTTAATATTGTTTAGGTGATAGTTTGACACCTCTTCCTCTAAAGAACAATACTGTAAACATCCTTGATAATCTACAGGGGAATAATAATAGAACCCTGCTCTGTACGGTTTAACGCAGTATATTTCAATCTTCTCTGACCTACTACCGTTCTTGTATGAAGGTATTCTTTTAGGCTTGTCAGAGGGCTTTATATTGGCCCAATCAGGGTGATAATAATAACCTTTTACTTTACCATCTTTAGCCTTCTCAGCCCTTAATGTTTCCATAGGGAAATGATAAAGACCTGCAATTTCTTTTTTACCAGTTTTATATACAACCTGGATAGCAGCTTGACCTAACATCTTAAGGTCATTAACCATCTTCTTTACGTCACTCGATCTAAGAACACTTTGCATCTTGCCGAACATTTCAGGCTTCTCTGTTGAGTCTGTTGCGTTTAGTCCTCTACCATAAACCATATCAACAATACCATTGATACATCTTGAGTTTGTAGGACTACCTAAATATCTCTCTATAAGTTCAGCGAAATAATCATTATTGTCACCGTACTCAACCCAATCATTTCTAGTGTTCTCCTTGATGCTTGGGATTTCATAGCCAGATAAGTTCAAAACCCTCATACTGTTTTTAACCTCCTTAGGGGCTTGTATTTTTCTAGCTGATCTAATATTTTTTCGACTCATATTATTATATATTGTTGCTCTTCGGTTTCGGAATCGTGCTGATTATATTCATCAGTATTTAAAGTATGTGATATTGTAGTATCCGTTTTAGAAGTGCAATAAACCTTGTCTCTATAAAGTAAAGTATCACCTTGCTTGATTTCTATAGAATAAGAACTTTCCTCAGATAGAATACTAAAAGTACATTCTATGTCTAAAAAGTTACCGTTTATAGTAGACGTTAAGGCCTCTAATGTTTCTTTCTTTCTAGTACCGTCTTCCCTAATTGATAATTCTAAATCACTAGCCTCAGTATATTCTCTAGGAACAATACTTATGGTCTGAGTGCCTGTACTTGGTAATAACCTTATCATATAAGTATAACTAAATAACTTGATTTCTGTTCAAAAAAAAAGGGTTACATCTCTGTAACCCCTTTAGTTATCAAATGAATACTATTAAGAGTTAGTTCCCTCAGTAATAGTAGCTGTTGCAGAACTCATTCCTGCGAATGGATCAGCAGCAGTAGGTGAAGAAACAAAGTTAGCAGGTTTTACTTCCATACCACTTAAAGTAAGTGTGTATCCTGATAAATCTCCCATAGCAGCACCAGTTACGATTGTTCCTCCAGACACATCAGCTCCGTGCTCAAGACCCATAATGAATACATTTCCATTATAGTCTTCAACAGCAACGTGAGGTCTTCCGTAAGCTAATAACTTAATCTCTTTATGATCTTCTTTAGAAAGTTTCTTAAGAGTTAGGTTTAGCGTTTGCTCAAAGAATGTTGTACCATTCTCTCTTGAAGCAGTAATAGTTTGCTCAAAGCTACTATTACCTTTCAATTCATATTTGTAAGCAGTAAAAGTCCCAGACAAATCTGTAATCTCGTCATCAGTTTCTGTAACTGTACCTAAATCACCATAGTCAATAAAGTATATTGCGTTCAGTCCTCCAACTACGTCTTTACAGGGTTCTTTTCTACCTTTAGTTAAATCACAAGCCATATTATAAGGTATTAAAAAAGGGTAGGTAGGCTTTTCGGCTTACCCACCCTTTTTAGTTAATTAATTATTATTCTTAGTTAGCAGAGTTAGTGATACCGTAAGTTACGATGTCATCAACAATACCATACTGTACACCTGCAGTAAATCTCATTACGACTCTTACGTTCTGAGAACCGTCAAGATCAGCCATATCAATGACTTTAACTTCGTTATGGTCAGATAATAGACCAGTGCCAAAGAATAAGTTAGACTTTTCAGCAGCAATAGCAGTATCAGAAGCCAGTCCATTAGCAACAAAGATTTTCACTCCGTCAAAAGATAATGAACCGTTATTCCACCATTGAGTTCCCATTGCATTTGTACCGGCTGCACCTAGTCCGCTAGAACCAAATCCACCTAAAGCTCTTACGTAAGCTCTAGCAATGTTTTGAGATACATAGATGCTTAAGTCTTCAGCACCGTAAAGAGCAGAAGGAACCGCATCTACGATTTTACCTAATTCAGTGATTACGTTTCCTGCATTAACTGTAGTACCCGCAACTTCGTTTGCAGTAGGTAGAGCAGCGTCAGCAGCCAAGATAGTAGATAGTCCGTCAAACTGTCCGTTTGTAGAAGTGTCTCCTGCCCAGATAGAGTTTTCAGTTCTTTGAGCAACTTTAGCTGCAACGTGTGCAATTAAGAAGTCAGAGAATTTAGAAGGCATATCGCTGTGAGCAGAAAAGCCCATAGAAAGTGCTTCCCAGTCAGAGATAAAGTCTTTCTTACATAATTGTAGGTTAACTTGTTGCTCTTCTGGTTGAAGAATTCTTTCAGTAAGTGTAATAGTTGAAGTAGGGTCAAAATCACAAGTTGCGTCCTTAACGATATCGTCAGTAGCTACTTTTTTGATCACCTCTTTTAACTTTACGTTTGGTTTTACAGTAATACCACCGTTAGCGATAGTAGAACCTTCGAGTAGAGCAGCAGCGATATATTCACCTGCGAACTCTCCTGCGTAAGTAGTAGTAATTGATGTAGTTGTTGCCATTTTTGGTAATTTAGAAAATTGTTTTTATTATTTATTTAATCTTGCTAAAACCCTATCAAGAGTAGTTGCAGGTGCGTTTTGAGAATATAAATGTAAATTTTTAGTCTCTGTTGCGTTCTCTGGGCTGTGAGTTAAAGGAGCTTCATCAGCAGATAGTTCTTGAGGAACTTCTTGCTTAGATTCTTCTTTAGCCTCTAATTGACCCATTAGTTTTTCGACCATTGCCTTAACTTCCGCTAACTCTTCTTTAGTGGCATAAGACATTTCAGATTTAGGCTCCATAGCCTCAACCTCTTCAGAAGCCTCCACTTCAGGAGCTTCCTCTAACTGTACCTCTTCTTCTGTAACTTCTTCAGTGGCAGCCTCAAGTTGTACTTCTTCTTGTACATCTTCCTGCACTTCTTGTTGTACAGCTTCTTGAGTTTCCACCTCTTCAGTTGAAGACAAAAGCACGTCCTTTAGTTTAGAAACGATTTCTGTTGCTTTCATAAAAATTGATGTTTATAATTATTACTGATTTAAATTAAAGTGTTGTATTTTTAGTTTGCTGCTATACAGTCATCACAATCATTGTAAGCTACAACTGAATTTACTTTTTGGTCTCCTGATGTTCTTGTATGTGTAACAGTGTAACATCCATTATGATTACCATTAGCAAAATCAAAATAATAGATATTATTTACTGTTAATTCAACACCCTCTATGTAAATTTCTTTTTGTGAACTATGCCCACACTTCTGTAATTTATAATAATAAGTTGTTGTTGATTTTGTAACACTTCCAACTCCTTGAGCTTGTAATGAACCATCACAACATTTACTTGAGTATGTTCTACCGTCTTTACAAAGACAACCTCTACTACCACCTTTAGGTGAAGAGTAACTTGGTGTAGCTTTGATTTTCTTTCCTATCATTATTTTTTACTTGATTTTGGATGTTTATTAGGTAATAAATCATAATCTGTTGTATACTTGGGATTCTGAGGCCTACCATTCTTTAGTAAATAAAGGAAAGCATTAACCCTAGCAAATGCCCACTGTGAAGCTGACTTTACTTGAGGTGACCTACTAGTGTTGAATGCACCTAGTCCTCTTTGAAATACACTAGCCAAAGCACCTACAGTTGCACCATAACCTAATTTTTCTTTATATCTCTTATTAAAGTCATTAGCTTTATTTTGAAGTGTAGCCCTATCTTTAGCAGATACTTTTGCACCAGTCTTTCCACTAGCATCACCTTTTGCACTACCCTTACCTTTTGGATTAGGATTCTTAGTACCTGACTTAGGGGCTTTAGGTGAAGACTTGATACCACCTTTTGGACCTACTTCAGCAGCCTCAATACCTTTTAGCTTAGACTCAGTCCAATTAAGCATACTTTTACCACCCCATAGAAGATAACTGATAGTTCCACAAGCCTCAGGCTTACTAGGATCGTAATATTCAGCAGCTCTACTTAGATAGGAGTAAATTCTCTTCAGAGTTGGTAAAGTAAACTTCTCACCTCTAGCTAATTGCTGTCCTCTAACCTTACCTACTTGGGTAGCACATTTATTCCCTAGCTCTTTGTTCCTTTTAATCCCTAATTTAGCGTTATTAGATGCAGATTCAGGATAACCACCATAAGACTCTAATTCTACTTCTTCAGATAGGCTTTCTAAGGCTTCTAGGAGCTCGTATTCGGCATTTAATTCATCTAGACACTCAGAACACATTTGTTCGGGTAAAGACTCCTTAGGGCCGTCCATTTTGTCTGCAAAATACCCCTCTATAGAGAATCCTTTTACTTCGCCTGCCTTAACTTGATTCCAAACGTCATCATTGTTAACCTTTACAGATACCATCCAGGTTCCTACAGGTAAATCAAAGTCATATTTTCTAGATTTATCCTTTTTTTCGTCCTCTATAATCCAAGATTCGACTACAGACATACCTTCGAGCTCTACGTTGTGTTCTAAAGTGCTATTATTTTGATTGCCTTTCATTAAAAACAGTTCAGAAGCCTTTCTGACGGTATCTTCAGAGAAAAATATGTAATATTCCTCTTCACCACTGTTTCTATATATCTTTTTGTTAGGGATTAGGGCTGCACCCATCAAAATCCTCTTTTCTTTATCAACTTCAGCAAGTTTTACTTCCTTATGCTCTTTTAGAGCGATAAAATCCTCTTCAATAGCCGGATTTTCTACAACTGAGATAGCTTCAATACCGCTAAACTCATTTTCTTCGTCTATAATAAGTTCTATAATGCGTTCCATATATAATTAACTATTTATTATTGATACGTTCTATATTTTATCCTAAAGACCTATTAAAATCAATGGTTCTATCCAATTCCTCAGCATCTTTTATGTCTTTATTGACTACAAACGCTCTTAATGGCTGTGTTTGCTGTCTAGATACAGATTGTGCTAATTGTGATTCGGGTGAAGCACCAACTACATTGAAATCTGGGGCTTCAACACCTAATCCACCACCTCCACCTGTTGATGGGGCTCCCAATGCAGCTATTGCAGAACTTGCCTTTTTCCTTGCAGCCACTATTGATGCTATAATACCACCTATACTTATTGCAAAGGCTGCCGTTCCATAAGGACCAAGAGCCTTAACAAAAGCCCCTATAGACATATTAGCAGCACCTATGCTTGAAACCGAATCAAGAGCTATTTGCTGTGCGGTTGCCTTACCTTTTTCTACCGCCAACTGAGCAGTTCTTATTTGTTCAGCAGCAAAAGCCTTTGCTCTCATAATTTCCTCAGCTATAAGCAAAGATTGCTTTATAGTGAACATATCTCTCTCGGATTTTATTTTTCTTTCTTGAGCCTTTAGTTCTTTCTTCTCTATCTCTTCTAATGCCTTTTTCTGAGCAGCTCCAGTTAATCTTCCTGAATTAAGTATGTAATCTCTTTCTCTAGCTAATGCTTCCATTCTAGCATTATTGTACGAAGAAAAAACATCATTTAGATATCCCAAAGACTTTTGAGTTGCAGAAAAAACACCTTGTATTTCTGCTGCTTGATTTTTTATAGCCTTGATTCCTGCTTTTGCAGACTCATCAAGTCTTTTTATATGATCATCATACCTCTCACCCATTTGCTCTAACTCATCCGTAGCCTCTAGTGCACTTTTAGCCAAAGCACTTGCAGTAAATTCAACGTCCTCTAAAGCACTCTTAAATACAATCTCACCCTTTTTATTTATATCAAAAAAGAATTTTTCAAAGAATGGATTTAAGGCCTCAAGTTGTTTTCTTATAAATTCAGGAGGTGTTGGAGCACCACCTTCCTTCTCGAATACATCTTTGAATTGAGCTATCCTTAACTCTAAATCAAATATTTGACCTTTTAATTTTTCACTGTCAGCAAAAAACTTATCTGATATATTCTTAGTTCTTTCTGCCTCAGGAATCTTAAAGAACTCTCCTCTCAAACCAGATAATTCTTTTTCTTTTTTTGTCAGCTTATCTTGAGTTAACAAGAAATCTGTATACATTGCAATTAATGCTTCTAAATTTTCCCTGCTAGGTTTATCTCCTAATCCTTCAACTAATTTTTTAAATTCTGGGAATCTATTAGACATAACCTTGACTATATCCTCTGTCTTTTCTAGATCAGTATTATACCTACCTAAACCCTGTTGAAAATCGATAAACCTTTGAGCCTGTCTACCTAAAGCCTCGGTCAATCCATCCGTTGATTTTTTAGCCTTATCTTGTTTCATAGAAAAAGCCTCAATTATAGTTATTGCAGCTTGAAAGGCTAGTATTATTCCCATTGGACCCATCAACTGAGTTCCCAATATCGAAAGAGCTTTCCTAAATCCACCCGCTTTTCCTATTAAAGTAATAAATAAGGTAGACAACTGAGATAAGTTGTTTGCCATACCCCTAATTCCATAGTTAAAATCAGATACAGTACGACCAACTTCAGTCAAAGTGGCTCCGGCTAGTCCAGATGTAGCAATTAAATCAACATTTTTTTTATTGAAAGTATCTGTTGATGTTGTTGCTGATTTAATTTTTTTTTCTAAATCACTGAAATTACTCTTTATTCCATCAATCTTGATTTTTCCCTTATTATCTATATCGATAACAAAAGTTAATTTACTCTGTTTATTAGCCATTTGCTCTTCTCTTTACAGATTCCTTAAATTCTTTAAATTTCGTAGGGGCTTTATATTTACCCTTAGCTATATCTATTATAGGATCAACCCCATAAAAATCATCAGCCTTCAATAAGTCTATCACTTCTCTTATCATTGTACTATCTCATTTGAAAATATATTCAACAATTCTAATTCGGACTCTCCGGTCATTAGGTTAGTAGTTATTGAGTTAATCCTAAAAATCTTATCACGAATCTTTATCTGGTCATTCAGTCTATAGTTTATGATAATGTTTGGCGGTAAAAATGCTTTTAGCTTGAACATCCTTTTAAGTGGGTTAAACACACTCTCTACATAACTTTTATAGAACACCTTGTAAAGAGAGTTTGTATCATCAATCCCGTAATTTACTGTCTGCCATTCATCAACTTCAGCATCAAAATTCAGTGAATATGTCGGAGCGGTTGTTGAGTTACCCTCATCATTACTGTTTGAAGGTCTCCAGTAGCTATCTAGATTAGTTGAATTAGGTGAAGATGATATCCAATTTATTTTACCACTTCTATCAGAATTACTATTACTTGCAGCAGGTAAATCAGTTACTTTTATAGCATAGAACAGTAATGGTTGTATAGAAATACTATCATAATCACCAGTATTTTCATCAGTATCTGCATTAAAATCACCACCTGCACAATACCCCCACTGTATGACTGTACTTGTTGTAGCATTAGCCCCTAAATTTTGACCTAAATCAGACAATCTTTCATATTTGATATGGGAAAATGGTAGCTGTATATCATATTTAGTCCCTCTATCAACGGTATATTCCCCTGTAGTTTGATTTTTAGTGCCCTCTCTAACATTAAATTCAGCATCACCAAAAACCTCATTGAATTGCTCAAAGTGATTTTCCATTAAAACCGTTTTAGTGTCTTGATAGTTGAAATTAATATCCGTGAATGGTAGAACAGAATCCACACTATGTTGAGATGCATCCACATATTTTTCTATCTCTATAAGCCCACCTAATTTATTGTTTACAGCATCAGCATAATAATTATCAAGGGTATCTACATATATTGTAGGTCTATCATTTAGATTGTAGTCACTGTCATCTTCGTCATCAATATAATATGCGGTTAAATTAAACATCTTAAATAAACCCGTGAGAAAGTCTATAACTTTCATTTTAGGAAAACGATTTTCCATTAATATTTCCGCAGTAGTTGTTTGTCCTGCTGAACCAGTGGCTGAATAATTATATGTGAATGACTGACCAGTTATAGAACTTGTAAATATGATATCTAAATCTGCAGCAGTTATTGAGAATTCGCTTTCGGACTGTATCTCAATTTCCATTACAATGTCTCCAGTATAATCTATATCATTCAAATCAAAATCAAAAACAGAGTCCCCTAAACCTGCCTCAACCTTTTCATTACCTCTAGTTTTGTCTCTGAATATTACTTTATACGGAACACCTTGATTAGACACAGTCAAGTCTAATGAAAAACTATGAGACCCAAAAGTACTGCCTAGAGTAATTTCACTGCCATCAAAATTAGCACTAGCTAAAGGAGTCCCTGTAGTTGTATATCCAGTTAGTTTATGAGTGAATAAGTATCCCTCATCATCATCCAGGTCATTAAATTCACCCTTCTTACTATTTATCCACAAATAAAGATTATCAAATGCAGGTGAATCAAAAAAGTCTCTAGTGAATGATAAATTATATTTCGACTCTATGGCTTCTATTATATGTATAGCCCTTATAGCAGGTTTTAAATCCGTATACTCTAATCCTCTAGTCCTATCTAGTGATGATGGTAGATTTGATTCATCACAATATAAATTACCAGATGAATTGTAAAAGCCATAAGCTGCCATCTCTGAAGCAGTGTCTGAGTTAAAGAACAATCTCTTTTTAGATGTTATTAATGGATAAATAACTGAATTGGTTTGGCTGTTTAGATTTAAACCCGTTACGAAACCTGCTCTTACATTAGCCTCAGAATATTCGTGATTGTAATTAGATAAGTAATCTAAATCCGTCAATTCATCATCACCTAATAAGTCCTTTAATGATACTGTATTCCCGTAGAAGATAATTTCATAAGCATACGCTTTATTATTCCTCATCTTAACACTGTTCAAGAATATCTTACCCTCTCTGAACGGTGCGTAGTTTATGTGTATCTTAGCTTTTTTCTTTTTCCTAGCGTCAAAAGCATTGCCAGTGATATTATAGTTATAGAAGTGTCTAAATATCTTGTTATTGGTTTCAGATGCAGGTACAGTGAAAGGCATAGAGAAGTCAGTGAATACTTTACCGATATCTTTAACATCTTGTATTGTTGATGTCAGTTGTACTGTCTCATTATCAAACATATCAACTAGTGGATAATCACCATTATTATCCTCAATATATAACTGAAGTCTCTGCATTATCTAACTGAGTTTAATTCACTAAAAGCGTAATCAAACCTTACAGTGAAGTTCAATAACTTATCATATCGATCATCTTTATAATCTATAGTATTGTCTGTAGGTGTTACCGGATAAACTTTATTGTCTTCGTGAATCCATACATATTCAGACTGCATCATTTGTTGAATAACTTCATTATAGTCACTACACAAGAATCCTGTGTTTAAGACTAAGGATTTCTCTGACTCTACATTGTGAGTTTTATCTGTAGGTGAATATGTAGGGTAGAATTTACTAGTCGCAGTTGATTGTATTGTATTTATCTTATACTGCTCCCTAGTTACATTAGCACTCTCTTTTCTTCTACCAAAGAACCATATATCTTGTAATACACCAAACTTATTTAAGAAAGTAACCTTGTACGGTGTGTTTTTACATTCATCTATATAAGTTACAGAAAGAGTAATTGTTCTGTTATCTTCTGTTGTTATAATTACAGTATCTGAATTTATAGGAGCATTAATGCCTGATGTTATGCCATTAGCAGTACTACTCATTAAAGAAGTTGCATCTGCTTTAATTAATGTAGTATCTGCTCTATAGTCTGTTGTGTCAGCAGTTAATTCAGTAATTGTTTTTCCAAATGTTAAAGTTCCTGTTGATACAGTCCCTTCAAAGAATTCAACACTATATAATTCATTCTCTTTGTATAATGGTACTCTAACTTTCTCCCCCTTTTTCCAATAAATACAAGTATTTGATTGCTGTAAGGGTGTGGTAAGTTGAGGGTTTATTTCATCTTCAAAATAACCATATCCGTGATTTACAAGTCTAGTTCCTTTATTTATTGTTGATGAAGAATCATCAAAAGTATTTGTTATTTCCCAAGACGCCCATTTAGATAAACTTGCCTTATCATAGTTTCCACTAAAAGATATCTCAACATAGTCCTTTATCAGTTCTGATATTTCAAATAATATAGTTTCTTCGCCAGGTATTATGGATTTGGTTATAGTATATTCAGGGTCTCCTGAATAAGAATTTATCAAACCATCATATATCCAAAGTTTTAATGTTGCAGAAGTTAATGTTGCCATAATTATATTTTATATCCTAAACTTTGTAGTGCATCTATTGTTACCTGATGATAATATGCTGAATTTTGTGCCGGTAATACATTTCTCACAAAAATAACTTCAGAGCGGTCTGAAAGCCCATTGCTGCCATCAAAACCATTAGCCCCAGTAGAAATATTATCTATAAAGTGTGAAAACTGCATCCAACTATCATATGGGGGTCCACCTTTTTCTTTTTCTATACAAAATATAATAAATAGATGTTCTCCAAAAGTAGTCTTACTATCTAATTTATTTCTGAAATTTGATAAATCCGTTGTATAAGCTCCTGTTTTTGTATTATCACCTACATCACTATTATGATAACTAGATGCTGCTTCATCTATAAAAGTTAAATGCACTAGCTTTGTGGCTGTAGGAGATATCGCATCATTTGTAGCCCAGTTTAAAAATCTTTCATTATAGTTTTGCTCATATATAACTCTTTCGTTATACAATGCAGTATCATTATCATAATATTGTAAGAATGAATTTTTAAGTTCATTTTCGGTCATTTTAGCTATCTCATCTATTTCACCGCTTCTTCCTAAATATCCTAAAGACCCTGAATTGTCTAGCCAAAATTTAAATTCAGTTAATGTATCTACTGTTTGTTCTGGTTTTCCTAGATCAAAACTTTGCCCTCCTTTTTCAGCAGTACCAGTACATATAGCAGCAGATACAGTATCTTCTTGAGCAGATGCTAATTGTGTTTCTCCATTAGCTAATACAACTGTTTGAGCCACTCCATTTACATCTGTGTAGGTAAATGTAGTATCACCTGTCGTACAAGTACCTGTAAGTGTATAGTAAAATGTTTCTGTAGCTTCTACATCTGGGCAATTTAATCTAAAACTAAAACTATCATTAGGAACAAATGCCTCAGCAGTCAATACAACTTCTGTTGGAGTTGCTGCTGTTTTATTTATAGTTAATGTTGTAGGTTGCTTTTTATTGGTTGGATATGCAGTATTATTTGGTGATGGAATTGGGTCTGTAATAGTATAATTAGAATCTCCTATATATCCTGTGGTATTTGTAGTATTATTCCAAGTAATATTAAATTTAACAGGTGAATCCTGTTGTGAACCACCATCCATAAATTCAATCTCTACTTCTCCAACTTTATCTCCAACACCTACTAAATTATAAGTTTTAGTTCCTACGAAAGAAGCCTGATTTATAATATCACCACAATTTACTTCTATATCTGTGTTTGTAATTTGTTCAGGTACTTCTTGCCAGTTAATAGTTATTTGTGCCAATCCTACATCTCCATCATCATCTGTAACTGCTACATTGTATATTTTAGGTTCAACTGTAGTATTTGTAACGTCTATAGATACTGTTGTCTCTGGTGATGATGTGCCACCCCATAAATAACTCACTATAGTCCCATCACTATCTGTAGCTACCGCAGTTAAAGTAATTGTATCGCCAACATAAGGTGTTGTATTACTAGCAGTAATAGTTACCGTAGGTGGTATATTAGTTGGTGGGTCTGGAACCTCAGGTGTTTCTGGTACTTCAGGTGCTGTAGGGTTTGCCTCAATATAGTATGGACTCCTAGTATTTATTCTAACATCACTCATTTAACTTCCTTTATAATATAACTGCGTTTTACTAAAGTGTAACCTTAACTCTTCTTAGCTGAAGGAGTGGCCTCGTGTATTTCTTCTTGTATTTGTTTTTGATATGCTTCGGTAAGTTCTTTTGTTATACTTGGTTCAAATCGATCTATAACTCCATCTATGAATCTAACTGGCTTTATACCATTTTCTTTTATAGACCTACCTATTATAAATGTGAGATCTCTTATGGTTAATGGTTTTTTGCTTGATGTTTTTTGGGGTTTAATGCCTTTTCTCTCAATCCAATCTCGTAAGTTAAGCATTGGCGGTTTACCTGGCATTTTACCAGGATTTCTTCCGTAATTAACATTGATACCGTATTCATTCATATAGATACCAAAACCATCCCGACCTTTTAGTTTCCTACCAACAATACTCTTCTCCAAGTCACTACCAGGCTTATTTAACTCCCTCTTTAATTCAGCGACTAGTATCTTCTTGTATTTATCAAGAACCTTTGTTGTATACTTTTTCTTAGCCATTAACAAATAGTGTGTTCGTTATTAGCCATCTCAATATCTATTGTGGCTGCCCAACCGGCTAACTGATTCTCAAAGTTATCTATAAATGGTGAAGCGGTTATATCAGTGTTTATTTGTAATTTATCACTAAACAGCTCACCCCTCCTCAACTCTTGCTGTATGTCATTTACAACTTGTAATTGAGTGTTTAATATATCTTGTAGATTGTCATTACCGTAGATGAGGTCTTCATCAGTTAGATCATTAGTCTTATCAACTACATCTAAGCAAAATACTTGTATGGTAGCGGTTATGATATGTGGTGAGAATACGACATCCCCCATTGATATATGGGATAGTGGATAGATAGTTGTTTTGTCCAAATCAACCTCCAATATATCCCCGAAGGTGACTGTATTAGTAATTCCATTCTCTTTGAGTTTGTCGTTTAGCTTTTGTATTACGGTGTATACTTGTCTCATTTAGTCTTTTGTTTTATCATTTTAGCCTCTAAGTCATTCTTCTCCTTCTCAAACTCTAACCAGGTTAGACATTCGGAAGCTGATAGTTTTGTAATCTCTTTAAATTTTGTGACATCTCCTCTAGCGATTGCGTATATTGATTGATACCATCCCCATTTTGCTCCAAATCCTTTATTAGTTCCGGGTCCTTCTTCAACTTCTGCGTCAAAGAGTCCAGTAAATAACTCGACAAAACGTTCCCTAAACGATAAAAAAAAACAACTGAACCTAAAGCTACATTTACCGGAGCATCCTTCATTACCTCAGCATACTTATCTGAACCTTCATAGTCCTCTATCAAATACAAATCCCCTTTACGGAATGTTATTGGTCTATATAGCACAGCCATTGCCTTATGTATCTCCTGCCAATCACCTATATAATTATCTAAGTCAATAAACTCACCTAGACTAATATCATCTAGCTTAGGGATGAACCCGAAGGTAACGGAGTTACCCTGAGGATCTGTTAATGTAAAGTCCCTTTGCAGTGGAGTATCCTCCTTAAATATCTCTACAATGTGGTTTATGATAAATGAAAACTCTGCTAGTGGTAACTTATAAGCCTCCTTCATTGTCACCCCACAGAATATCTCCAATACCTTTAGATTGATAAACTCTGTGTCTTCAGCATCTTCATTACCTTCCATAACTTTTAGATACTTCTGATACTGCTGTAGTGTGATAGCGGATAATTCTTTGGGTACTTCTAAAGTAAACTTTTGACTCATACCTATATAACTAAACAATAACTGTTCTGTACTAGAATGCAAAATAAAACACTTTGTAAATATTCAGTTATATCTATAGATAATCAATAGGGGCTCCTACAGAGACCCTTAAACTATTAACTAGACCTTAGATTATCACAACGCTTTTATTCAGAGAAGGGTAAATACATTCTTTTTTCAAATCATCCTTTTTATTTCCAATCTACTTTATTATATTTGTAATAACAATGTCTGTTTCATTGTTATAATGGTTTTTAGTTATTTGCAAAGCCTCCTGTTTAGACCTTTTCAGGGGGCTTGATTTTTTAAAACCTGATACCTCACACCCCGCCATCTTCATTTTACGTTGATTTTCTAAAACTGCATACCTCACCACCCATACGATTCATTTTACGTCGTTTTAAGGCATCTTCTCGGGTTGTTGCATATAATACCCCCCAGGATTAGAGAGAGTCCGTTAGAGGGGCTGAAATTAAGAGGGTCGGCATCACTCTATAAAATACTTACATTCATTCTCAATTCATTACTAAAATATAGCTACAAAAAAACCGCCCTATAAAAATTAATTTACAAGGCGGTCAAACAAAAACCAAATAAAAAAAAGTATTGTTATTCTTTAGTGTTTAGTTTATCGAATTGGTCAAATGATATCCTTTTACTAAAGCCATTTTGATTTGATATAAAGTACTTATTGTCTAATTCAACGGTATAAAAACACTGACTAAGTTTTTTAATATACTTCATTTTCTTTTTGTTTATAATTACTGTAACTATTTGCGAAAGCTGTCAAACAAAATAACGGGAATTCGTGATAATTGTTTGGGGTTTCGTTTGTTTCAATTATTTTGTCGATAGTTTCTTTTAAATATATTTCGTGATTTTGTTTTAATTCATCTTTGTAAACTTCAAAGAATTTGTAAAATTCATAACAAACAGCCCAAACATTTTCGGGGGTTTGGTTAAACTCTTTTTTATTCCCTTCATTTAATAAGGCTTTTATTAAATTAATATTATCTAATTTTATTTGATTTTTCATTTTAGTATTTGTTTAAGGTTCCAAATTTATTGTATCTGTTATCAAGTGAAAGGAATAGTTTTTCGTTTTTACTTTCCCTTTTATCTTTTATATAATTTATGTATTCTTTATCAATTATAATATTCATTTTATTAGTTTTTAATTAGTGAAAGATTAGACCTACTTTATTTGTAGGGTTAAACCATTTAGTAGCAAATAAGTCTATTTTAGAAGCATTTTTATAGCCTAATTTATTAAGACTTTCAATGCTATCAAAAATCTTTGTATGCCTATCTTTTGACTTATCTATTAGGTTGACTTGTTTACCAGAATCGGAAAAAATAAAGTCAAAGTTTCTGGGGATCTCCTGGAGCTCTTTAATAAACTTAATACTATTGGTATAGGAATAAAATTTAACTTTTGGGTTTTCCTTTGCAATAGTCAACCATTTATCCAAATAGGCTTTTGAGTAATAATCTCCGCTATCGTGCACCCTAATGAAATCGGGTTTTTTCTTTTGTATCTCTTTATTCATTAAGTCTACAAAATTAGGTTCCTTTGTTAATTGATATTTTTTCTCCATTCCATTACGCACACTAGGGAAGCGTTTGTAGTTACCCTTTTGAGCATAACAGAATTTTATACATTTATCCGCAAAGGGACAAGTAACTTTACCCGTTTGACTTTTATAAGCGGGGATACTGAAATTAAATACTCTTTTATTTAATTTATCCCCCGTCTCTTTTATTTTGGTATTTTGTGTTAATAGGTTCATTTGTTTTCGTTTTTAGTTATTTCTATCACCTCTTCAATAATATGGCTGTTATCACTTTCTAAAATTGTATTAACTAAAAAAGTAATTTCTTCAATGGGGCAACTGCATTGAGTTAATAGCCAATTTGCATAAAGTTCAGCATCTTTTATAGTTACTTTCATCTTGATAGGGTTTTTAAAATTCTGTAATAGTATTCTTCTATACATTCTCTAAATTCCATTTTTATTTTACTGTTTTCTAAGATGAATTTTTCAGCTTTTATTTGCTCTTTACTGCCATAATAAAAACTATTACTTTGCAATTTTATCATTTCTTTTTTTATAAATTCTCTAAATATCATCTTGAAAGGGTTTTATTAATTCTGTCTATTTCTTCAATGCTTTCATCGATTATTAAGTCATTAATAAAGTATTTTTGATTCTTAATCTTTACCCATATTAAGGAGTTTAAATTTAGAAATCTTTTAGCCTTATTAATATCGTCAACTTTGCGAGATAGTGCAACATCTAGAACGGGTAGTAAACCTTTGCTAATAGGGTTAAAACTTAGTCCTATTCCTTTATTTCCTTTTGTTACATTGGTTCGAGCATTTATGATACGTCTTGAACCGTCTTTTTTGATAAATTCAGCGGTGAAGATTTTACCGCTAGTCATTTCATTAATTAAATTTTGATAAGTCATTTTAATAGTTTTTAATAGTTAATAATTAAAGCCCCCACGAAGCGGAATTAAAACCGCCTTGAATGATGCCGTGATAAAGTACTAAAGCCAATAAAGCTAAAATAGGTAAAGCGATTAAAATCTTTGTCGCTTTGTCTAAAATTGAAATGAATTTTGTTTCCATTGTTATTTGTTTTAATAGTTATTAATATTCAAATGTAGTAAAAATATCTTAGTAATTAACAAAAATGTAAAAAACTTTTATTCATATATAATTAAGGTACGCACGCGAATAATAAAAACTTTTTTACTGTGCAAGCCTTAACACAGTTTTTTTTGGTTCAATAGTTTCCAAAGTTTACCAAATGAAAACTCAAAAAATATCAACCTTGATTGTATCAACAACATTTGTAGTGACAACATTTGTAGTGACAACATTTGTAGGTACAACAGTGAGAACCGAACCTACTGCGTTTAAGAACCTACTGCGTTTAAGAAGGTACTGCGTTCAAGAGGGTATTGCGTTTAAGAACCTACTATGTTTAAGAACCTACTGCGTTTAATAGAATTTTTTGACAGAGGGAAAAAAATTATCGGATAACATAACTCCCTTTGTTTGCATTAGCAAGGAAGTATTGAGCTGCATAACGTAGGCTATCCATATGGTGATTCCATTTATCTATTGGCCTTTCATTCCTACTGTGCCATACATAGTTATTGAGTTCCTTTATAAGTTCTAAGGAATCTGGGTCAATAATCAAATCAAAGTCTTGTATTAATGCTATACCGGTTAAGATACTACCCTGCCTCTTTATTGCAGGCTTGACATTACAATATACCTTGAGTTCCTGGAGCAATCTAGGCTCTGCTGAATCACAGATAATAAGTTCATCTTGGGTATATCTTCTATTCATCTCCCCTATCTCTTTTGTAGATAACCCAACCTTACAGTACATTGTCTTTAACCACATCTTCTTCCTATCCTTATCAATAGCCACCTTCAGTAGAACGGTAGGATCGACTGAGAACCCAAAGTCTTGCCCATATATATAAGGGGCATATTCATTGAATGGTCCAATAGTCCAACGAGTAAATACAACACCATCAGCTTTATCTAACCAACCACCGAGTATCTGGTGATTATATTTATCTGGTCTACGTCTACGAATCTCTTCTATCTGCATAAGGAAGGAGTCAGATAGGTGCTCCATATTATCCTTGAAAGTAGTGTGAATGTAAGTTACATTATCCTTCCAACCATTGTGTCCACCATTAACAGCTTTAGCAGCAAAGAACCTTTGATATATCCAGTGCTCCTTAGTTGTAGGGTTTAGTATAAGTATAACTCTATTAGGTTTATTTTTAGCCCTTACAGACTGATCTATCTTGTCGAAGTCATCTTCATTAATAAGTTCCTCTGCTTCATCCAATACAAACGTTGTAATACCTTGTAAGGACTTCAGTGCAGCCGTTTGATTACCTGCTGAGGTCTTTATACCTTTGAAGATAATAGAGCTCCCTGTGGACATATTTAGTATTTCATCTTTAGTTATCCTAAAATGTTCAGAGATACCATACAACTCTATCTTTTCTATAAACTCTGGAATAATGGATGTAGAGGCCGAACTCATAGTATACCTAGTGAAGAGTATCTTATGACCTTGTTCCATCGTTAGGAGGGCTAAGAATGCCCCTACAGCAAATGACTTACCACTACCTCTACCACCGGTTACAACAAAGTACCGACTATCATTACCTAAGGCTTGATACTTAGGATTTAGTTGTGGTACTGACATATGTATTCACTATATTGAGTTGCTATTGCTTTGGCCATACCTTGAAAGGTTTTACTCCTTAAGGTCCTTCTTTCTTCTGGTGTCTTAGCTTTTGCTAATGCATCCATATACCATTGAGCTTGTCTTTTCTTCTTTCCGTTCTTATCTGTCCATTCAAAAAATTCCCCCTTCTCAACAATATTAGTTGGGGATAGTTTAGGTAAGTTCTTGGTCCACAAACAAGTTGTCTTTGTAGCCTTATCACCAAACTGCCAAGGCTGTATAATATCGTTAGGTTTTCTTATCTGACTACTTATTACACTTACAGGATTCTCAACAGCAATATGTTTAATGGGTGCATCTAACAATTGTTTGACAAAGAATAATGCTTCTTTCTGCTTCTCAAATCTATCTTGATTAACAGAACCATCCTTGTTATACATCCACCTAGCACCACTAACAGCTAGGTAAGTGCAGGGAGGGTGTGCTATCATTAAATCATATTTACCACTGTAAGCCTCTGCTATTGCATCACCTTGTATATGCCATTCAGGATGACCTCCAGAACAAGGCAAAATATCACAACTATAAGCCTCATAACCTAAAGCTCTGAACTCCTTGGTTATGGCTTGACTTTCCTCACAAGCTATTAGTACCTTCATTCTTTTTGCTTCTGTTGTTCTTTTCTTCTCTAAATCTAACCGGTTTACTTTTACCGTCTGGCATATATCTATAACCTAGTATAGGGTTGATACCGTAATCCCAAAAGTTATGTGGCATATCATCCTTCATCTGTAATATCAATTATATCTGGGTCATCATTCTCAGTGTCATCATCTTGATTCCCTGCGAATAAATTCTTAATGTTTATATTCACTTTAGGTTTTCCTTCATTCATATCTTGATCTTCTGGCTTACCATATTTATATTCAAATAATAATTTAAGGTGAGGGAATGAATCCTTAGCTTTTTCTGCTAGTGATTCCCAGGCTGCCTCTTCAGAACCAAACACCTGCTTCATTGCGTTTAAAGCGTAGATGTTGACTCTATCCTTCTTGGCCTTGTTCATAGCACTAGGGGTAGCCATAACCTTCTTAACAGGCTTGTTCACCTTCTCGCCTCTCTTCCTACCATTGTTCTTTCTACCATCAGTAGGTTTGACGTACTTCCTTTCTTTAGGCTTCCTACCCATTATGTTTATTATATAGAAAATTATATACAGACCATATTGCTATTGGCCATTCTCTTTGTGTGTACAGCTTCTCACCTATCCTCTTATCGCCACCAAATTCTACAACAAGTTTAAATTTAACACCTAGACTTTGCTTGTGCCTAAGATGTTTAAATTCTACAGGCACAGGATATATCCTATAGCCTCTATCCATACACCACTTAGCAGCCTTCTGATTTATTACAGATTCCCACTCAAAAAGATCTTTAGCTTCACTCTTATCACCTTTTTTCATAGTTCTTTAATTTTTTGCATACTTCTCTTCTTTTAGTGCAAATACATCTGAGTTAACCCTGTTGGGTTCATACTTAGCTAAAGAAGCTCTTAGGAATAAAAACTTCCTTGCTAGTTCATTGTAGTCTTCTAATAACTTTCTATACTTAGACTCATAAAGTTCCTCTGTATCTTCAAAGCGAACATAACCTTTAGATTTATAACTCACCTCACAAACCTTTTCGTTTAGTTCTGCATATATCTTTTGTATCCTATCTTCATAAGTAAGCCAACCCTCAAGTCTTTTAATACCGTTAATAGTTACAGCGTGATCCCTATCAACTTCTTTACCTATTCTATCTAAGGATAACTGAGGGAAGTGTACTCTACATAACTTGTAGTACATAGCCCTAGCCTCTACATAAGTAGTCTTCCTAGACTTCACACTTAAATCTAATTTATAATATTCTTCTACAATTGATCTTACTAATTCTTGTTCCATTATTTGTTATTTATAAGTTATACTTGTTATCTAATTCTAGGGCTATTAATTTTAATTCAGAATAGGTTTTATAGTCTGCCTCATCTATTGCTTTCTTGATACCGGAACAAGCCTCATAGTTCTCCAACTTCTCCTGGAACTTCAGCTCCAAGTCTAGTTCATAAACAGGGACTCCTTCTAGTAAACTTAATATAGTGAGATAATAATACAAACCTTCTTCTTCTTTGAACTTCTTAGAGTATTCCTCTAATCGTGTAGTCATTCAATTTACTTCTTTTATCTATAAAGTATTCCTTATAGGTGTTAACACACTGCTTGACTTTATTACCACCAAGCTCTCTTGTCTCATCACTGAGTTCAAATATTCCTATATCACCTGTACCTTTCTCTATTACAACAAAAGTGAATTTAGTCACCCCGAAGAGTTCACAATAAATCCACCCTTGCATATCATAATGCCAAAGGTATTTAGCAGTTCTCTCCCAACCATCTAACTTAGCTGTTGTCTTAAGATCAATAAGGTGACCATCCTTAAGGTAATCAGCCTTACCCCTAAAAGGTAGACCATACAACTCACCTATTGCGGGTGTTTCTGCTGTGCCACCAGTGAAGAGTTCATTAGCGTGACTATTGAATCTAATAGCATTACAAAGTTCATTAGCCTTATTGAGTTCGCTAGTTAGCATAACCTCTTTACCTTTGAGTCTAGCTTCAGTATAAGCTGCATCAAAAGTCTTAGTCCTTCTACTACCTATATTGACAAAATCATATTTATCATTAAGTTTCTCTTCCTCTAGTACAACAGTGTGTATTAACCTACCCTCTCTTAGTGGAGGTGCATCTGAATTAACTTCTTTTGTTTTGTTGAAGTATGTTTTTGGTGACTTGTATAAATCTTTAGCTGATGAAGATGATAGGGCATTCTGACCTAAGTAGCCATAGTAGAAGGAGTCATCCTCCATCTGTTTAAGGATTTCATCTACACCCCAGTTCTTACCGTCAAATAGTTTTATTCTTTCCATACTGGCTAAGCTAATATTTTTTTTAGATATACACAATTATTTGTCAGTTAAATCTTTTTCATTCATATGGGCCTCTAAGATATATCCGTCTAGAGGGCTTATCAAAGAGATAGCTTTGTAAATCTTCCTACTCATATTCTTAACTTTCTTCTTCTCTGTAGCAGTTGAGTCTATACCTAGATTAGTATACATCCAAGCATCCTCCTTTAGGAGCTCATCAACTTTCTTTTTTGTCGACCAGGTCTTGTACCCCTGAATCTTCCGTATTCTTTCCTCTGTTATCATTTTCTTTTTCTAATTGTTCTATTTTGTATAAGGCTACCGCCAATGCCTGTTGAAGAATCTTTATATCCTTCTGCATCATAACTAAAGTACTCTCCTTCATTTCTGTCTTTTTAGTTTCTCTATATATAAGGTGGCATCCATAAGCTCCTCTTGTAAATGATTAAGGAACTTATAAAATCCATCAGGGGAATCATAAAGTGTAGTACCATATTTTGTAATACCATCTCTACTCCTCACCTTATACTTATTAATCACATCCTCAACTATAGGGTCTTTAGGTAAATGATTATACCCTGTTGAGTCTGCGGTCCATTCTCCAGACTCTATCATTTCATTATACTTCTTTATACTATCACTCATTGATAAAAAAATTTATTAATTTAACAATTAACCATTCTATGATTCTTAGAGCTATGTATCCAACTACAAATTGACTCATAACACTTCAGCATCAATCACCTCAAGTAAGGCAATCTCTTTATTTATTAAATTATTGTTTGCAAATTCAGTTGTAGCCTTTATCTTCTTAGTAAACCACTCTGGCTCAACATTATATAGATTCCATCTATAAACCCCTTCCGGAGTAGAATTAATATAGATAGGTATGTCTAGGTTGTCCTTGCATTTAAGGACCATAGCATCATACTTCTTCTTCTCTATAAGTAATTCACTGTAATGCGTTTTTCTGCACTTCAGCTCTATTCTGTGAAATGTAATCGGACTGTAACAATCCCACCTACTCATTTGACTTTTAGCCTTGACCAGGTCGGGATAATAATCTTTTCTTAGGAATTCGAAAAGCTGTTTTTCAATCAAGATATTCTTTATATAATCTCTCTAACTTATTAAGTCTATTAAGTACACAAGAACCACAACCGCTAGGAGCATCAGATACATTAAATACTCTATTGTATATAGCGTATATCTTTCTAACTTGCTCCGCTTTAGGTGATCTTCTTTGCCATAGTTTATCAGAGAAAATACCTTCTAGGTAATCAAATTCTTCCTCTGTAAAACAATTAGGTTTATTGTAGGGGAATAGGTAATTCAACTTATCCTTACGTTCGTCACAACCACAGTCCTCTCCGGCCACAAATTCAACCGCCTTCTTTATCCCTGTAGCTTTAGTGATTTTCTCTACGGTATCACCAAAACCGCTTGAGTCGCTTTCATATTTAGCAACCCATTCTTTGTACCTCTTAGTCCTTTTATCTTTAGGCTTTGGAGGGATTTGTTCTTCACTGCTCATATCTTATTATTTAAAAAGTACATATACATATTAACTATCTCTCTAGAAGTTTTACCTTTTAGGTCTTCATACATAGCATTATACCAATCTATGAAGTCTAACAATTGATCTTCCATTACTCTTGGTCTATTAAGTTAAAGTCTCCATTCAGATAGTCTTCAAAGTCTTCACCGAATTTACTTTTCAATATATCCTTGTAATTCTTACAGCTATTAAAAATGGATGTCACCGATATCTTAGTTTCTTTAGCGAGTTTACGCATACTCATATCGGTCTTATAATACAGCTTAAACAACTTTTTATCATACCAGTGATCCCAAGACTCCACCTCTTCATTTATCTTATTCAATATTGAAGCCTCGGCTCTCTCCTTCTCATAATTAACCTCTTCATAGATTATATTATCACTGGTGTTAAAAGTGTATTCGCTATCGTAATTGTCTATTCTGTAGACAACATACTTTGATTTAGCTTTAGAATAATCGCTCCAGAGATTCTTTATGGTTATATAAACATAAAACTTGTTAATCTCTGTTTTATTATACATTATCTTCTCAGGATTTTCAACATACTTGTTTAGCCTTAGATAAGCCTCGTGGACAAAGTCCTCAACTATATCTTCAGGGATGCCAATAGACAAACCCATAGCTATCCAAACATTATGATTTTTACTGAGGATTTCTAACATTCAATGGTATGTGTATAAATACTATTCCTAAACTAATTCTAAGTAAGTCAAACACTATATCACCTTCCTCGAAGGAAGAGTGTTCAACGTCTTCTAAATAATCGATTCCAAGTAGGAATCCTTTAATAAATTCTAGCTGTATGTTCATATTGTATATTTAAGTTTCTTTATGATTACCATAAGGATATACACCCAAAGTGTACTAGTTAACATAAACCCTGAAATTATCAAGGTGTAAGTAAAAAATCGCTTGAATAATTGTATCATTTCTTAGATTCTTGGTTTTCTAATATTAGTTCTACAACCCTATCACATTCCTTTTGATTTTGTGGTTTGTATAAGGTGTACGCAGGATACTGTTCTGCAATTAATTTTTTAAACAGTTTCCATCTCATAGGGAATGACTCATTAGCTCTACCCTTCGTCTCTATTATAAAATCTTCACCGATAAAGTCTGGTGTGTATTTAATTGGTAATATCCTCTTTGAACCTCTATTCTTAAATTCACCTTTACTATTGGCTTGTCTCTCATAAGATTCATTAGGGAAATCAAATCTATCTATAAGAACGAAAGTTCGTCCCTCATAGTCAGCTTTAATTTTATTTTTCTTTAATACCATATACATATATCTCTCTAAACCTGAAGCAAACTTAATCCCGTCATAGGTTATTTTCTTTGCTTGTACTGGGCCTCTCTTCCTAGATTTTCTTCTCCTCATTCTTCAACTCGCCATAACAAGGAAATGATCAACACCATTAATATAATTAAAAAAGCTATATAAAATATCATATTCTTAAATATTTATCTTTGTCTATCTCTTCAGGTATGGACTCTAATATATTAGGTAAACCCTCCTGGTCCACTTCAAATGCAAATTTATCAAAGGGAAATCCTCTACTTCGCATACATTTGACAATCGCTATGTTCTTTTGGTCTGATAATTCTAATGCTATTTGTGTCTCTGCTTTCTTCTCCAAGAATGAACCTAAGTGTCCGGTAGGTTTCTCCGAGTTCCAATTCGAATGAATTGCTGTGATTATATGGATATTCAGTTCTTGAGTCCATTTCATTAAATACTGAACGACCTTGCTAGATTCCTTTAGATCATTACTGTCTAACATTAAATCTACAATACCGTCTATTATTACTAACCCAATATCATCAGTAGTGTTCAAGTGCCAATCAATAAAATCTAACCTTTCCATAGGTGAATACTGTCTAAGAGCATAGGTAAGGTAGTCACCAGATTGACCGCAAGTATCTGTAACTCTGCGGAATACTCTATGAGCGTGGAACCTACCTTGCTCAGTATCGTAGTGAATAAGTTTTTTACCTTCTCTATAACCTTTCATACCTGTAGTTCTATTAGTCTCTCCTGCCATATAGGCCATAGCCATTAATGAGAGGAAGAATGTCTTTTTGCTTTTTGGAGGAGCCTGTACAAAGCTGAAATTCCCATAACTACCAATACCAATGGGGACAGGATTAGCACCACTACTGCAGCCAAAAGAAACGGCAATGGGCGGGAGTGATACATTTGCTTTAGGGTCAACATAGCTATCCTCCAAGATTCTTTTGTATTTTGTTTCATAATCTATCTTAAGTTGGTTCATATTCATCCTTGGTGTTGTAAACTATAGCATCCTTTACGAACAGCTCTATAGCTTCGGATATACTTCCATAAGGCTTTAATTTATTATTATTAGCAATATCTAAAGCCATAATGTTATTTTCAATACTATCATAATTGTATTTGGATGGTGTCTTTAATATAAAAGATAGCTTGTCAATCAATATATGTTTAACAAATTCATAACTAACCTCATCTATATGGTCTTGATTAAGTTCAAACATATGGTCAATATACCAAGACGCTAACCTTTCAAGGTGCATTGTTTTATCTTTATAATGATTATCTAAATAGGTACAATGCTCTACAACATCATTAAATGCTTTCTTTTCTTTCCAAGTCATATTGTTTTGCTTGGATAAGTATTCGGATAATATTTTAATCTTGTTCTCTATCATAAAAAAATAAAGAGGGTGACCGTTAAGCCACCCTATTTAATCTAGAGGTTTAAAACGTCAATTACGGTTTCCTCCTCTTTTGGTTGGCCATTACCAACCGTCTTACCATTCCCTAAATAAACTCTAGGTGTTTTAGCTTCTCTCTCTTCCTTAGTCTGGGACATAATAATAGAAGCATTGTTCCCATACTGATCTACCTCATCATTGACAAACATAGTAACATTAATATAGCTACCCTTTTTACCTTTGATGATTTTAGACTTCTCTATCTTAGTCAAGTCTAAACTTGCATTAATAATTGTACTCATAAAAAATATTTAATTAATTAAACTAAACTCTCAAGTTCTTTTTTGAGTGTAGAACTCACACTATACTTTTTAAACACTTCACTAATATCACCTCCACTAGTAATATAGCTTACAACTCTTTCATAAGCTGCATCCTTTTTAGTCAAACTAGGCTTAGCTGAATAAGTGGATTTGTGATCATTAGTGGCATCTGAATCTTTAGTGTCATCTAATAAGAATAGATTACCTAAAGCATATTTCTTAGCGTATGAAGATGCTGAACCGGACTTCTGTGGCATTTGCATACCTTTTGCATTGAGTTCAATAAAGGCATCATCTGTGGCCTCTATAACTGAATTAGGGTCTTCCGCATCAATTATCTTAGCTGTAGCAGTTACGCAAGGCATACCACATATTTCTGTAGTCACATTATTGACTTTTACACTAACCTTATATTTTTTAAGGTAAGGCTTAAGTGCTTCAAGGATATCCTCTGCACTTCTGTACTTGTAATTACCAAACTTGTTAGTCTGGTTCTTAGGAGCTTTAAGCTCCGTTTGAATTGCTAGTAGTTTCTCTACAATGTTCATAATAATAAAAATTAATCGGTTAATAATTCTTCTTTAACAATCTCCTTTCTCACAATACCCTTATATTCATTAGGACAATCTGGATCACACACTTCAAACAAGAATGTTCTGAGTCTATCAATCTCTTCGGTATACTCTCTGTTCTTTTTTTCTAATGCTGATATCCTCATTGTGAAGTAAGAGGAAAGGTCATAAAAGTGTTTCATTGTTATTTATTTTGTACTAAATTACAAAAAAATCATTATCAACAACAATTTTAACAAATTTTAACATTTATGCAAAAAAAAGAGGGCTACTACTATTCACCCTCCTTCTTCGTCCAAGAATTAATATCCGATTAATTGCATTATAAAATTACAATAGGTTACGTTATAAACCAAATCATATCTGGTTTTTGATCATCATTGTCAACGTGAATGTATTTATGGTGCAATCCAAACCTCCTAAATCCAACCATAGACAGTGCCTCAACGATTTTGAGGCGTTTTCCCGCATTTACACACTCAATATGTGCTGCCCTACCTATTAAGTGAGAAGATGTCGTAGAAGCCTTGTAATGTATGTTATTATGGGTGCCACTTATATAACCACTAAGTATCTTAAATCTTATCCCTGCAATATCCCTAGCTTCATCTAACATACCAAGGAATTCTCTATCCATATACTTATAGCCGGAGCCTGGTTGATCAGGGGAATCAAATTCCTCAAAACGAAAATATTTATATTCCATTTTGTGAAATTAACTAAAAAATATATATTTGCAAAACGGTAGCAGTAAATCTACCTTAAAAATTACCAAACTTCTATAGAGATATAGTTGGATCAGATACTTTGAAATTTTGTTTTTCTAGGGGGCTTTTTCTTTTCTTTCTTTCTTTTTTACTCTTTTTTCTTTCTTTCTTTTCTTTTAGAGTTATATACTACGTTTAACGACCCTGCCCTTTATACTTCTTCTTATAGTTCTTAGAGGACTTTAGAGAGCTTGATTTAGACTTACTGTGTACCCCTGGTCGTTTAATCTTAGAACCGCCCTTATAATCACTTATTTGAAGTTTAGCCACCTTTATGCATTTTATTACCGAATACTTTCTCTACACCCCTAGAACCAAAATATCCACCTATAACTATTGATAAAAGACCGGTTATTGAGTCTAGCGGATACCCTAAATACCACCCTACAACATAACTAACAGTTAAAAACACTAAAGTCAATGGTCTAACATTACTTGCTAACCAACTACCTGATCTAGCATCTGCAACCCATCTTCTAGTTGTACCATCTATTTCTGCACGTTCAATATCAAGTTTTTTAAGTGCTACTTGCTTATCTTCATCAGACATTTCAGAACCACCAATAATAGCTTGAATTACATTACCTGCTAAAGTATCACCTGCTACAGCCTCTACTACATTAGGTATCTTATTAAGTAAGAACTGACCTACTTGAGTATCTTTAAATTTCTTTTTTGGTTTAGACATAACGTACTTCCTACTGTATTAGTATGTCCAGACAGAATTAGGTTTGGAGTCATCGGTATCACAATGTATAAAGGTTTTTGCAACTCCAATCCTTTTAAATCCTGCTTTGATAAGGGCGTTAAGGATAATGTATCTTTCACTCCCACTTCCAACAGCAATATCTGCTGCGACTCCAATAAGGTGTGATGAGTTTGGCACTCCACCGACTTGTTCGTTATGCTCTTTTGTTCTGTAACCACTTGTGATCTTAAAGGATATACCTGCAATGTCTCTAGCGTGGTCAAGTTTGTAAAGAAAGTTACTATCCATATTCTTACCTGAATCAGGAAGAGAAGGACAGTCAAATTCCGATAAAGAAAAGTAATTAAGATTCATACAAATATAGCGTATAATAGTTTCCAAATAAGGAAGAAAGCTACTACACTAACAAAGATAGTTTTACCTCTATGAAACATACCTCTATCCCAATTAGTGATATACCAATCCTTCACCCAAGCTACCGCTTTGTTATAATATTCTTTTATCATAATTATTTATTTAAGTGGCTACCATCACAATACCCATTAGGGTTTGTAGTACATCCACATTTACATTTTACTTGACTCATCTTCTTTTGTCTTTTTGTAAATACTCAAGGTCTTTCATAAAGTTGTTTAGCTTTATTTCTTGCTCTCTCATTTTAGCCTCAAGCTCTCTTTGGTTCTTCCAAGTATATTCCTTTTCGTTATACTTTAGCTTTTTAACATCAGCAGCATTAGTTTCTATCTTGGCACTTAAAGTATAATAAGAACCTATAATAGAAGCAAACATTGCAGCTATAGTTATTATCTGTGTGATACTAATTGAAACATCAGCTTTTCCATCTCCATCTAAATCTACTTTTGCCATCTTATTTTAGTTTCTTTGTTATTTGTATTACTGTATACCCTATTGCCAATACAAGCGATATTGTCTGAAGATAAGGATTAATCTCTGTTATTGATATAGCTAATGCTATTGCGTTGAATCCGTATATCTTCAATTGCTCCATTATTTTATTGCTAAATAGATGTATTCTTGGTCAAGTGTGTTTAAATCAGGAGAAACACTTGTTGAGTCATCAATTTCATATTGGAATCCATCAGGTAAGAAATTAATTCTATATTCATTAGTGTTTGCATCAGCATCAGTTGTGTCTTCTTGACTTGATACATTTGCCCTAAGACCCTTATTATTTCCTCTTACATTATCAAAAATCCACCAATTACCTGAACTAGTACTTTTTATCATTATCCATCTTGGTTCAAATCCAAAATTTGTAAAAGATGAAGTTGTTCCTGTCCCCGTATAACTCCCTACCTTCTGATAACCTGTAACAGAGTGGAAGCAGTATGCGATAAAAGGACTACTACTTGCATTTGAACTACTACTCACACCAACAGTAAAAACAGTTGAAGTAGGAGCAACTCCCACATCAGCTGGATAACCAAACAAACTACCTGTACCACTTTCACCTCCTGAAGAATTTAATTCCATATGTTTTCCTGTTCCCATAGCAGTATGGTAAACTATCCAAGGGTTTGTTGAATTTAATCTTTTTAAGATAATCATTTCAGGAGCAGAAGAAAGTCCGTGTCCTATCGTATTGTTTACAGCTAATCCTGTGCCTGTATACTTCACAATGCTAAACCCTGCCTCTGCATTTACACTTACTATACTATCTATATCACCCTCTGTGTTTATCTGTGGGAGGTTATCATCGTGGTCACCTGCTTTCCAAACCCAAGCTACGTAGTCATAACCACTTCTATTTACGGAAGCTGAATTACCTATTAAACTAAATCCGTTGTCATTTAAACTTGTAATTTGTGGGTCGTTAGTTATTTCTGCTCCAGTTGAATTTGATACTATAAAATTTTCCGCTCCTCTTATTGAATCAGATAGTACGTGGTTTCTTGAGTCATCCCTATTCTTAACCCATACAAGGTCAGGTTTGAAGCCTGTATCAATACTTTGTGCACTATTACTACCACTATAAGTAACAACATCAAAGCTATTCTCTACAGTTGGAGTAGTAGTATCAGGGTCTGCTGCTATAGCTAGGTAGATGTAGGTTTCATTATTTCCATTCCATCCATCGTTGCTACTATCAATAACAAATCCATCGCTCGCAAAACTTAATCTTCCTGAATAAGGAGTA
>Ga0233394_1000060_pt1 | contig 35573 bp, 37 predicted proteins | sample 24DmetaG_FD_190481 | JGI IMG/M metagenome (GOLD analysis project Ga0233394, IMG submission 190481) | Seawater microbial communities from Monterey Bay, California, United States - 24D | ecosystem: Environmental > Aquatic > Marine > Coastal | place: USA: California | collected 2016-11-02 | reverse complement strand
GCCCGCAGAGGACGAAGACCCAGAAGTGACCAAGCTGCGCGCGGCTTTGGATCACCGCATCGGTGAGGTTCAATTGCCGGAAGTGATTCTGGCCGTTGACGCCCAGGTGCGCTTTAGCTGGATCATGCTCGGACGTGAGCCGCGCTCTACCGACGAGCTGCTGATGGTCTATGCCGGCATCATGGCCCACGGCACCAGTCTGACTGCGGTCGAATGCGCGCGCATGATTCCGCAATTGTCTGCCACCAGCATTCGCCAGGCCATGCGCTGGGCGCGGGACGAACGGCGTCTGAGCCAGGCCTGCCAGGCTGTGCTGGAATTCATGCAGCGACACCCGATTGCCGCCACCTGGGGGCGGTCCGATTTGGCATCTTCTGACATGATGAGCATGGAGACCACCAAACGGGTGTGGCAAGCCCGGCTTGATCCTCGGCGCAACACACCTTCCATTGGAATCTACTCCCATGTAAAAGACCGGTGGGGCATCTTCCATGCGCAGCCCTTTGTGCTCAATGAGCGCCAGGCGGGCGTGGCCATTGAAGGTGTCATCCGCCAAGAAAAGCTGGAGACCAGCCAGCTTGCTGTGGATACCCATGGCTACACCGACTTTGCCATGTCACATGCCCGTTTGCTTGGTTTTGATCTTTGCCCGCGGTTGAAGGAACTCAAACAGCGCCACCTCTTTGTGCCACGCGGCACCAAAGTGCCCGCAGAAATCGCTGCGGTGTGCGAAGCCAATGTCGACGTCGCTTTGATCGAAAAGCATTGGGATAGTCTGGTGCACCTGGCAGCCTCGGTCATGAGCGGACATGCCAGTGCGGTGGCAGCTCTTGCGCGGTTCGGTTCTGCCGCCCAGGGCGATCCAATCTATGAGGCTGGCGTGCAATTGGGGCGGTTGCTGCGTACGGCGTTTTTGGCTGACTACTTTGTCAAGGACGCTTTCAGGAACGAGTTGCGCCGGGTGCTCAATCGGGGCGAGGCTGTTAACGCCCTCAAGCGCGCCATTTATACCGGCCGGATCAGCCCGGCGCAGGCCAAACGTGTCGATGAAATGCAGGCTGTGGCCGATGCGTTGAGCCTGATGGCCAACATCGTGATGGCGTGGAATACCTCACAGATGCAGGCGGTCCTGGATCGCTGGTCGAACCGCCGCCAGGTCATTCCACCGGAACTGATCGGGAAGATTGCGCCCACCAGGCTGGAGAGCATCAACTTGCGGGGTGTGTTTCGCTTCCCGGTTGACCGCTATGCTGACCAAATCCTGCCTTCGCGGCCAAATGCATCGATAACTGGCACCAATGGATGAAACCGACCACGGTTTGACGCCACGAATCGCAGATTTGAAAGTGAACAGGAAAGTCAATGAAATCAACGATCTACCAACACCACCTCCGCGCCAGTGCTAGCTTTTCGTACCGTCACTTATTGCACTGAAAACGAGGGGACCCCCCAATGGACCAGGCGGGCTTTTTTTCACACTTAGAGGCTGAAGAAACAGAGTGTGGTACAACAAACACCAAAGCAACTCAGGGGGGTGAAATGAAGAAAAATGGGTGGCTGCACTCGCTACGGCGTCACTTCTGATCCCTGGTATATCGTCAGCGAGTGATTGGTATGCTTATTCGAGTGACAGTGATGCAAGGCACTTGATCGACATTTCCAGTCTTGTCGTTAAGCCCGACGGCACTCGCTTGGCGTGGGTGGCGCATATCTTCAATAAGCCTCAAGAAGCACCTAATCACAAGCGCTACGCCAAGCTTTCCACGAGAGTGCTCGTCGATTGCGGACAAAGGAAATTGGCTTTGCTTTCTACCTATTTCTACGACGGCAAAGGTACTCTTGTTCAAGGCACATCATTCGATTTCATAAAACTGGTAGACGTACCTCCCGACTCAAATGGAGAAACATTAATGCGCGCAGTCTGCGCGGCGTCTCCACGGTAAGCGCGTAGCCTTAGCCTGAGTAAAACCCGCCTGTCGTAGGACACGGCGGGTTTTTTTGCCTCTGACGTGATTAAGAGCGAGCCGTTTTGATCTGCGGACGTTGCGAGAATATTTTAATGCATGTATTGTCATGTCACGCAACATGCTGATTTATTGGGATCGGTTTCGCCTGACCCCAAACTACTTACAGATCCACTCACGCTTTAAGGCAACCCATGTCCACGTACGCAGAGTTAATGCAGCAGATCAACGATCTCAAGGTGCAAGCCGAGCAACTTCGAATTCGCGAGCGCGACCAGTTCATTGCTGAAGTGCGCGAGAGAATCCACGCGTACGAGATCACCCCCGCAGACTTGTTCGGAAAACCCAAGGGCGTCAAGGTAGTCGGGACGGTCGCGGTCAAATACCGGGACACCAACGGGAACGTCTGGTCCGGCCGCGGAAGGCAACCGTTCTGGCTGGTCAAGGCGCTGGCGGGGGGGAAGAAGCGCGAGGACTTTCTAGTTTCCTGAGCCCTTACATCTTCACGCTATCCAATGGCATCGCGTAAAAACGCTACGCCATACTTTACAAAGTCACGCAACGCTCTATAATAAGCCACATCGAGTTTGACTGGGCCGAGCGCGTGAGCGTCGAGGAAATGGCCCAAAGCTGATGCGGGTAAACGTCGCGCAAGACCGCATCTAACCCCCGGACATGGACGCCTGGCGGGACAGCGAAACAGTCCAGGTCGGGTCTCGGATCCGACGCTGCCGAGCCTGGGGAAAGGCCCTCCGCGGACGCGGATCAAGGGCGGCACAACCAGGTGCACATCTGGCGCCGGAGCGAGTAACCGGCCATCCCTTACGCGAGGAGTCGATCCGCCGGGCCTGTCGGACAGCCTGGCGGGGATCCCAGGGACCGACTTAACCGGGGCGCTTCGCTGGGCTGAAGAACCGGGGATTGGGCATAGCAAAACCCAGCATCCTCATGCATGGCGATTGCCGACTTGGGCTTGATGCCGTAGGGACTGGCCTGCAGAGCGGGAAAACAGTCGCCAGCCGTGAGGGAACGCGCGGGCTGACGCGCAAGGGTCGGGCGGCACGAAACCTTTCCGCGCGAGAGCCGCGACTAGCGGAAGCCAGACAGAGCTCAGCACTGGCCCCTCAACCTTCACGCATGGCGATTCGCTGAAAGTCGGCTACCCCAGTCCCGCCGACTACATGCCGGCCCGCGCAAGCCGGATGAGCTTGGGATCGAGTCGCCAGCCGTGAGGGAACGCGCAGTGGTGATGCGCTGTACCGGTAGACGGGCGACGCGCGTCTGAAAGCCGCAAGCGGGCCTCGCGTGAGCCGCGCAAGCCGGGATACACACCTCCGGCCCCTCACCCCAAACCGGCCGCACGATAGGGCGGACGCTGGAACCCGTCACCAGCGCAGCAAGACGGCAGTGAAAGCCTGCGCCGGAGACGTAACCGGCACCAATACCGATGGTGGCGCTCAGCATGTATAGACGCGCCATTTTTTTGGCCCCAAACAGCATTAATACACGCATCCGGCACTTTTTATTGTTTCGACGATGACCACCACCCCCAAATCCCTGCGCGCCCGTGTCGAAGAGGTCGTGCGCGAAGCTGGCGGACAGTATTCGCCGGGCCTGCGCGTGGCGCTGCCTGCAAGCCAGGTGCTTGAAATCGCTGGAGCGCTCGAGCGCGGCGTGCCGTCGCCCGAGGACGCGGCGCGCACAAAAGCGGCGCGCAGGGAAATCAAGAGCGAGTTGCATTCCGAGTTGGCCGCGGGCCTGAATCTGATGCGGGCGGCGATCGCCAAGCGCATTGGCGAGGCTGACGGCGACATGCGCGCGGCCATCCTGGCTAACGCGATGCTCGACGCGACGGAATCCGCCGTGGAAGAAGCAGGGTACTTCGCGACCAACACGACGCTGCAGCGCGCCGCCGTGGACCGGTACATCGAGCGTGTCGCGATCGCGTTCGGAGCGCTGGAGCGGCTGCATGCCTTCGCCAAGGCCCAGCTGCCGGAACCCATCGATCCGGCCATCGCTCCCGCAGCCATGGCCGTGAAAGACCTGGATCTGTCCACACGCACGCATAACTGCTTGCGGCTGGAAGGCATCAAGACGCTGGCTGACCTGATGGGCTGCCGCGCCGATGAATTGCTGCGCATTCCGAACCTCGGGCGTAAGGGGCTGGCGGAAATCGAGCACGAACTGGCGGCACGCGGCTTCCAGCTGGCCACGAGCCGCAATCAAGCCGGAGCTCGTTGATGATCGCAATCGACCTGTTCGCCGGCGCTGGCGGATTCTCGGAGGGGGCCAAGCTGGCCGGGGTGCACGTCGCTTGGGCAGCCAACCATTGGCCACTCGCCGTGCAATTTCACGCAGCCAACCATCCCGGCACGTCGCACAAATGCCAGGACCTGCAGCAGGCCGACTGGCGGGATGTTCCGCGCCACGACATACAGCTGGCGTCTCCGGCGTGCCAAGGTCACAGTCCGGCACGCGGCAAGGAACGGCCGCACCACGATGCGCTACGCAGCACGGCATGGGCCGTGGTCAGCTGCGCTGAATACCATCGCAGCCCGATCGTCCTGGTAGAGAACGTCCCGGGCTTCAGGGACTGGACTCTATACCCGGCTTGGGAACACGCGATGCGCAGTCTGGGCTACAGCGTGTCCCCGCATCTGGTGGATGCCGCCGATCATGGCGTGCCGCAGCACCGCGAGCGGCTGTTCCTGGTCTGCACCCAGAGCAAGGCTCCGCTGCAGCTGCGCCTGCCGCGCCGCGAGCACGTCTCCATTGGCAGCGTGATCGATTGGGACGCTCACACATGGACGCCCATCGACAAGCCCGGCCGCAGTCCGAAAACCTTGCAGCGCACCGAGGCCGGCCGCGCTGAATTCGGCTCGCGCTTCGTCGCACCCTACTACAGCAGCGGCAGTGGTTTGAAAGGCCGCAGCATCCACCGACCCATCGGGACCATCACCACACGCGACCGCTGGGCGGTGATCGACGGTGATCGCATGCGGATGTTGCAGGTCCCCGAGATCAAGGCGGCAATGGGCTTTTCGCCCGACTACACGCTGCCGGCAACCAAGAAGGAAGCCATGCACATGCTGGGCAATGCCGTGTGCCCGCAAGTTGCCGCCGATCTGCTGAACGCGCTGCGCAACGCCGCGTAGACAAGGGCGTCCCATGACGAACACTACCGAGAGCACACACACCATGCCGCGCATCTACCTCGCTGGTCCTGATCTGTTCTTCCCGGATGCCGAAGCGCGCTACGACGCGCTGAAGGATCTGTGCGCACGCTATGGACTCGAAGGCGTCGCGCCGACGGATGGCCAGACCTTCCCCATCGAGCCAACTGCGGCCTGTGCGCGCCGCATTCGCGAGCACGACCTTTCGCAGCTGCGCAGCGCGGACGCCGTGCTCGCCAACATTACGCCGTTTAACGGTCTGGAGCCGGACTCGGGCACGGCCTACGAAATTGGCTTTGCTGCCGCGCTCGGGATGCCTGTCGTCGCGTACTGCCTCGATGGCCTGGACACTCGAACCCGAACGCTGCGCGCGGGGCGGCTGCTCAATGTGCATGGTCGTGATGATGAGGGCCTGCTCGTCGAGAACTTCGGGCTACACGCCAATCTGATGCTGTGCGCAGAACATCCAACGTTTTCTTCGGCGGATGAGGCAGTTCGCGCTCTCGCCGAGATCCTATTTGGCGCTGCGCAAGCCGCTGCCTGAAGCCATTACCGCTCAATGGGCGCCTGGCGCAGCAGCCGTTTTGCAGGCGGCAAGCTGTGAAGCAGGGGGAGCCAGGCGCCCACCCTTCAATGCTCGTAGATAGCCGATGGATACAACTCTCGAAGAAGCACAAGCCGCTGCCGCCAGATTTGCGGACGAAAGCTGCTTACCCCAAACCGTCTACCTCTTGAAGGACTCCGGCGGCTGGTGGCACACCAATCCGCTGGCCAGCTTGCTGGTGTCGGCCGAAGTCTTCGTGACCGTGCTGCCACTGCGCTACTTCGCGTGAGATCTGAAATGGGAGTCCAACTTCGCTTGAGATGACAGGGGACGCTTCATGGCGGAAAACACAAACATTGCATGGTGCGATCACACCTTCAATCCGTGGGAAGGTTGTCAGAAGGTTGGCCCCGGCTGCGACCACTGCTACGCGGAGACGCGAAATGCTCGATTCAGTGGCGGTACGTCCGTCAATTGGGGGCCTGGCGCGCCGCGTCGGCGCACTTCGGCTGCCAACTGGAGAAAGCCGATAGCCTGGAACAGGAATGCTGGCGAGTTTTACGCCCAACACGGGCGAAGGCAGCGCGTCTTCTGCGCGAGCCTCGCCGACGTGTTCGACAACGCAGTCGATCCGACGTGGCGCGAGGATCTATTCGCTCTGATCCGCGCAACCCCAAATCTTGACTGGCTGCTGCTCACAAAACGCATCGGCAATGTACCCAGCATGGTTTCGCTTATTCCGGGCTGGCTGCCAGAAAACGTCTGGCTCGGCGCCACGATCGTCAACCAGGCCGAGGCCGATCGCGACATCCAGAAGTTACTCGAGACGCCCGCGCGCGTGCACTTCCTGTCGATCGAGCCGATGCTTGGGCCGATCAACCTGGAGAGCGTGGCGTGGCCGTCGATAGCCGAGCATCGCGTCGATGCGCTACGAGGAGGCTACTGGAACAAGGCGGGCGTGCTGGCCTGTGGGCCGGCCGCGGGTCTTGGCGAACCTCGCGGCGGATTCACGAACCACAGCGATATGCCGGGGCGCATCGACTGGGTGATCGTCGGCGGAGAGAGCGGTCCTGGCGCGCGGCCAATGCACCCGGACTGGGCTCGAGATCTGCGTGACCAGTGCGTGTCGGCCGGCGTGCCCTTTCTCTTCAAGCAATGGGGGGAGTTTGTGCCGGGCTCTGGCGACTTCGGTGCTGGGCAATACGTCACAGCGGCTGTTGCACGCGACGGTCGCATTGTCCCAGGTGGATTTGACGCGGCCGCCTATCCGCGCGGCGCAACTTCCGCAGACGGCTGGGCAATGGTCCATCGGGTTGGGAAGAAGGCGGCCGACCGCCTGCTCGACGGCGCCCAGCACGACCAATTTCCGCATGTGCGCTCGTGAGGAATAGCCATGCCTTGCTACATCGAACGAACGAAGGACGGCGGCGTGATGTTCCTGTGCGGCGACCTTGGGCCGCATTGCGCAGCCGATAAATGCTGCGCGCTGGGCGTCAATTTGTGCGATTTCCCCGTAGGCGAGGGCAAGACCTGCGACTTGCCACTGTGCAACAGCCACGGCTACGAGGTTGCGCCGAACGTGCACTACTGCCCCGGCCATCTCATTCTGTGGAACGCATACCGAGAATCTGGCGCGGTTGAGCGCGAGCTTTCCAACGTGGTTCCGCTTGGGCGGACGCCGAAGCCGGAATGAGCAAGTAATCCGTCTGCCAACACCATCATCCAACGCACGCATGCAAACGCTCTTACCGCTCAACTTCGTTCCGCGCACGCCACCCGCTTCTTTCTGGCAGCCGGTCAGCGCAAAGACGGACTTGCCGCCCGTGACCACCACGCCGGAGGTTGCCGCCGCGCTCTCTCGCGACTGCGTGGTCGCCGTGGGCGTGAGCGGCGGCAAGGATTCAGTCGCGTGCGCGCTCGCCACCGCGCGCTATTTGGGGTAGTCGTCCTTTCCGTGCAAAATCTGGCGGTTTAGGTGGGATTTCCCTTTCAGATCAACGGCTTGGGAATTCAGCATTTTCCTGGGCGCTGTCCTTTTCGTGCGAAATCTGGCGGTTTCCCTGCGTCGTGGCGACACGGCTCGGCGCTGCAGGTGCCATATTCACTGCGCAGTAAATAAGCCGGTTTCAGCGAAAGTTGGGCCACCGTCTCACTTCGGAGCGCCGGGCGGAGGCGGACATCATCAGTTTGCCGCATCGGCCAGGCCGAGCCTCGCCCGATATTCAGTCAACAACACCTGCTGGGCTTCGAGTCGGGCGTTGCCCTTGGCCAACTCGCCGGCCAGGCGTTCGCGTTCGGCGCGTTCGGTGGCTAGTTCATCCGCCTGCTGTTGCGCCGCAGATCGCAGCGCATCTCGTTCCGCTTCGGTGCGCGCTTGATCGACGCGCGCTTGGTTCAGGTTGACGCGAGCCTGTTCTGCCTGCGTTTCCAATTCTCGGATGCGTTTGCCCGAGGCGGCAAGTTCCGCGACCAGCCGAGCGCTGTCCTTGTTCAGTTGCGTGATCTCCCCCTGCTTGATGATCAGCGTCTGATTGGCCTGTCGGGCTTCCGCCTGCAGTTGCTGGACCTGCTGCTCATGCCGGCGCGCATCCTGATCGCGCTGTTCCCTGCTGGCATTGCGGAAGTGCTCCAGTGATTGATGAGCGTGCTGTAGCTTGTCCTCCAGCGAGCGCCGAAAACTTTCATGTTCTGCCAACCGGGTGCCGAGGTCCTGGACCTGCTGTGCCGAGCGTTCAGCCTCAATCGCGCGCTGCTGCAGCGCTGTCTGCGTGTCAGCGTGCGCGGCCCGCACGCTGGCGAGTGTGCTCTGCGCCTGTTCCAGTTCGGCGCGAAGTGCGACCACATCCGTGGCCAGCTTGTCGACTTCGGCACGAACGAGCTGGCGCTGGGCCGTGGCGGCCGCCGCCTGCTGATCGACCACCGCCTGCGCTTCTTCATGCAACCGCGCCGCCAATCTGCCCACCAGATCCAGGATGGCGTCGGAGGTCGAGCCAGCGCGGTTCAGCGCCGCGCCTTCCTCTTCTTCCAGCTCCTTGAGATAGCGATGGATCGTCGTTTTCGAGCCCGTGTTGCCCAACGCGATACGTATCGCATCGATCGACGGGTGCTGCCCCTGGGCGAGCAGCGAATCGCGGGCACGCTTGATGTCAATACGACTGAGTCCGGCGCGGGCCATGGCTCTCCTACAATTTCATACCGTATTACATACTATGTATATACGTACCAAAAGAAGGCGTCAAGTTGGCTGTGAAATGCGGAAATCTCACAAGTGATAATGGTGAATTATCACGTGGGATACCTTCTTGCGGGAGGGCCGATGCTGGCTTCCAGTACGAAACCGCAAACTATCGCCTCGTTCCCGAGGGCCCGTGCGAGCCCCGCAAATGGCATCCACCGCCAGCCCACCCCGCGCTCGTGCGGTGCTCGGCTTCCCTAGACCGAACCGGTGGCACGCGCGGACTCATGCGAACGCTCAACGATGTGACCAGGCCTTGTAAGCAGAAACGAGCAGAAGCACGACGAGAATCCTCAACAAGGCCCCGACCGAAACCAACCCGAGGCTGGCCCCGCCAAGAGCAGCGCCGGCGATCGAACCAAGCGCCAATACGAAGACGAAGCGCGCGTTCTCTCGCAAGACGACAAAGCTTTGGTCTCGGCTATAGCGTGCGAAGCCGACCAGCATCGTCGGCAGGCTCACCGCCAGCGACAGGCTCCCGGCGAGCTTGACGTCAATGCCGAACAGGATGACGAGCGTGGGAATCAGCAGCTCGCCGCCAGCGACGCCGAGCAAGGATGCGACCGCGCCAATCGCAAGTCCTGCGACCACGCCACAGACCAGAAGCCATGGCCCGTTGACGAGCGGCTCGTGAGCGGAGCTTCCATGTCCGAACAACAGCATTGCGGCAATGCACACCAGCAGACCCGCGATCACGCGTCGCAGGGTCGTGTCCGAAATCCTCGTGGCCCAGCCGGCGGCAAACCAAGCGCCCACAAGACTGCCCGCCAGGAGATTGGCGATTACGCTCCAGTGCGCTGCGATCTGGCTCCACGGCACAGCGCTGCTGCGAAACACTAGGGCCGACGCCACCACGACAAGGCTGGTCGCCTTGTTCAAAATCACGGCACGAAGCGGTGCGAAACCGAATACCTGCAGCAGAATCGGCAACCGAAACTCTGCGCCGCCCAAGCCAATGAGCCCGCCAAGCGTGCCGACTATCGCGCCGCTGAAGAAGGTGGCGACGGTTCGCTGGTTGGCTGAGTCGGAACGGTTGATATTCATGGTCGGTGGCGAAGCGGCATGACATGGATGAGGCGGAGATCCAGGTCAACCCAGTACGACTGACCGATTCCCGGTTCCAGCCGCGCCGGGCCAGAGAGCGTCAGCCGTATGACTGCACCTGGCATCTCCGCCAGGGCCAGGGAGACGAGGGAAATCTCGCCAACGTGACGTGCTTCCGTGACCGTCGCCAGAAAAGCCCCGTCCTGAGCCCACAGTGGTTCCGGGGACAGCGCGATACCGTCATTCGGAATGACCCAAGTGACCGGCTGGCCGGCAGGGATCCGACCCTTGTCCCGAACGGTCAGGATGGGCGCGGCATCACCGCCGCCGGCGACGTCCCAACGCAGCAGACCCCAGCCGGGTGCCGCAGCGGGGCCTAGCCACCGCCCGCTGAAATGGTTCTGTACGCCGACCAGCTCCGCGACGCGCGCATTGCGCGGCGCGAAATGGACGGTGTCAGGTGTGCCCTGTTGCAGGATTCGCCCGGCATCAAGCACGACCAGTTGATCGGCCAAGAGACGAGCTTCAGCCAGATCGTGCGTAACCAGGACAATGGGAATGGCCAATTCGCGCCTGAGGTCCGCCAGCAGCGAATAGAGCGAGCGCCGACTCATCTGATCCACCGCCGAGAACGGCTCATCAAGCAGCAACAGGCGAGGCTGTCGCGCCAGCGCCCGGGCTACTGCGACGCGCTGCTGCTGGCCTCCGGAGAGTGCCACGGGGCGGCGGCCCTGCTCATCGGGCGTCAAGTGCATGTGCTCCAGCCACCGACAGGCCTCTTGCCGGCGGGCGTGCCGAGGCAAATGCAGAAGCGATAGGCAGACATTGTCCAGCGCGCTCATGTGCGGCATCAAGGCGTAGTTCTGGAACACCAAGCCGACATGACGATGACGCGCTGGCACGAAAACACCGCGTGCCGTATCGCACCAGACCTCTCCGCCCACGCAAACGCGGCCGCGCTCAGGCCGCATCAGCCCGGCCAGCACCCGCATCATCGAACTCTTGCCGGCGCCCGAGGGGCCGACCACGGCAAGCAGCTCCCCGGGGTGGCAACGAAACGCCCCCGCCAGCGGCATGGGCCGGTGTTGCTCGATCTCGAAGTCGAGTGCCAGGTGCGTCTGTGACGTCGTGTCGCCGCTCATCGCCTTGCCGTCAGTCTGGTCGACGCAAATAGCGAGCTTGCGACGGCGCCCAGCGACAGCACCACCAGCAGCAATGCCATGTGGTTGGCAGCCGTAAGATCAAACGCTTGGACGCGATCATAGATAGCGATCGCGATGGTCTTGGTCTCACCGGGAATGCTCCCGCCGATCATCAGCACGACACCGAATTCGCCCAGCGTATGCACGAACGTGAGCACCATGGCCGATAGGACGCCGGGCCATGCGAGCGGCAGTTCGACGCGCCAGAACGTCTGCCAGCCATTCAGGCCGCTTACGGCCGCCGCCTCACCCAGCTGTCGAGGGATGGCCTCGAAGGCCCGCTGCACCGGCTGCACCAGAAACGGCACATTGAACACGATGGAAGCCAGCACCAGCCCCAGGAAATTGAAGGTCAATCGGAGATTGAAAGCCTGCGCAACCCAGGCACCGAGCGGTGACGCACTGCCAAGCGACGAAAGAAGGTAGTACCCCAGCACCGTCGGCGGCAGGACCAGGGGCAACACAACCAGCGCCTCGATCCAGGCTTTCCCCGTAAACGCCGTGTAGGCAAGCCAACGGCCCAGGCACAGGCCCGCCGGTAGCAGTATCGCGAGCGTGACGGCCGCGAGTTGCAGGGAAAGGGATAGCGCTTGCCAATCCATGCTGCTGCTCGGTCAGCGTTCCTTGGGCATGGCAAAGCCGTAACGCACCATGATCTCCTGTGCGGGTGCGCTGGCTAGGTAGTCGTAGAAGGCTCGTGCCGCAGGCGGCGCATCCTTGACCAGCACCATGCGCTGCCTGAGGGGTTGATGCCAATCCTCGGGGATCAGCGCAAAGTCACCGAGTGCTGCCATGGCTGGTGCCTTGGCCAAGGACAGTGCGATGATGCCCCCCTGCGTGGAACCCGAAGTGGCGAACTGGGCCGTCTGCGAGATGTTCTCGCCGAGGACTAACTTGGACTGGATATTCGTCCACAGGCCGGCATGCTGCAGCGCCTCGCGAGCCCTGGCCCCGTAGGGGGCATGCTCGGGATTGGCGATGGCGAATTTCTGCAGGCGGCCGTCCTTGAGCGCAGCCGCCAGGTCGACGAGCTCGCCGTCGGGCTTGAGCGACGAGCCCTTGGGCACAATGATGCCGATGCGGCCCACCGCGTACAGACGTCCTCGATCCACCGTCTTGCCTGCCTCAGCGAGCTTGAAGACAAACGCCTCATCCGCGGACATGAACACGTGGAACGGCGCCCCTTGCACGATCTGGGAATAGAAATTGCCGGATGAGCCGAACACCAGGCGGATCTTCTGGCCAGTATCGTGCTCGAAGCGGGCCGAGACCTCTTCCAACGCAAACTTCAGATCGGAAGCTGCAGCCACCGTCGCCTGGGGCTGGGCGAACGACGGCGTGCCAAACGCGGCAACAGCAATGGATGCGGCCAGCCACAAGGTGAATCGACGGCGTTGCATGACCATCCTTGAGAATGGGGTTGTGGAAGCGATATCTTTTCTGGAAGATATCGCCTGCGCAGTATAACGGTGCGCGTCCACCGTGATAACCGGCATCACCATGAAACCAACGCTGACCACCTCCCCCCTCGAAAACGAAAGCATGCGCTTCCGTGTGCAAATCAAGCACGCGGTGGCCATCGGCCCTGGCAAGGCGGATGTGCTTGAGGGAATAGCCCAAACGGGGTCAATTGCCGAAACCGGCCGACAGTTGCGCATGAGCTACCAGCGCGTCTGGTCTCTGGTCGCCGCCATGAACCAAGATTTCGTTGAACCGCTGGTGCTCACACAACGAGGTGGAGCCGACGGTGGAGGCGCACACCTGACCGAGATGGGGCAGCGTGTGCTGGAGGTGTACCGTGCCATCGAGCGCGATGCCGAGCGAGCGATCGCGAAGCGCCTGCCGGAGCTGACCAAGCTGATTCGGCCGAACGCCGGCGAGGCCTCGTAGCGCATGGCCTTGAAGTACCCGCGTACAGACCCAGTCTGGCAGGCCAATCCGCCTAGGGAAATTCCGATTCGCCTACCAGACGAGGCTATTCGCGGTTTGCTGAACGGCGCAGTGACGCGGTTGAGGTTCCCCGTGCAGGGAAATCCGCGCTTCGCCTATGCGTGCGTCGACAGGATGGGCGAGTTGAACAGGCAATTCTTTGTCAGCATGCCCGACGATGCGACCCGGGGCATAGTTGACAGATGTCCATATGGGGATCCTGGTGATGTCCTGTGGATTCGCGAGGATTGGGCTCAGGGGCAGGACGGCTCGCCGCACTACCGTGTGAGGCCGGAAGGCGGCGCTCAGGATGTCGACACGACGTGGAACAACGCAGCCGGCATGGCGCGGTCAGCGAGTCGTTTGAGTTTGGGGGTGCTGTCCACCAGCGTGGCACGGCTGCACGCCATGGCAAGAAGCGACGCCCGCGCTCATGGGCATGTCAGTGTTCCCGGCAGGACGGCACTCGACAGCTTTCGCGAAACCTGGGATGCAAGTTACTCACGTGCACCGTGGCGTACGAACCCGTGGGTATGGGTGGTAGACGTCGCTCGACCATCCGGCGAAATGCTCGCCAGTCCAGCTTAATCGCCGGCCAGCCGCTCACAGTGCTTGCTAAGGCAAGCCGCGGACTCGGGGCAGATGGCCGCGAACTGTGCCGACGCTCTCACGAGCCCCGGGACGATGCCTCGTTCGGTCGCGGCATAGCCGAGCTTCTTGAAATAAGCGGCAGCCGTGGTCGTCAGCACATAGAAATTCTGGATACCCACGTTGGCGGCTTCATGTTCGATCCGCCTTGCCAGACGACGACCAAGCCCCGCCCCACGTACAGTAGCGTCGACAGCCAGCGACCTTAGTAGGCCGTCGCTCGCATAGGTTTCAAAAGCGACGCACCCAACGATCTCCTGGCTATTGACGGCCACGAAAAACCTCGCTGGGCTATCGGGGGCGACGCCGTCCAGTGGTAATCGCTCTGCAGCCAGGAGCGACCGAATGGCAAAGTAATCTCCAGGAGTTGCATCCCGAATTTCGATTGGTTTCATGAACGGTTCCTAGTCGGTTGTGGTGGAGCCTTCGTGCATGACGCACCCGGAGTCGGGAGTCTGCACCCTGCGTCCGCTATATCGCCCTGCCATCACGTATGCCACGGCCGCCACCAATGCGACGAAAAGAAAACCCTGCTCGACAGGACCGTACGCCATGGTCAAGCCCCATGCTCCCGCAACGGCAATGGGGGCGAGTCCTTTGGCAATATTCGACGGCAACGAGAGCATGCCACTGAGTGCGCCGTACCCCTGCGTCCAGAGCAACTCCTGGATTGCAACGCCGCGCACGATCGTCATCATCCCATTGGCCGCGCCATATAGAAGTGCGAAGGCCATCAGGCCGAGGGTGGACGTCCCTGCGACCATCAACACTAGGATCGCCAGCGGCAACAGGAGCACCACCACGGTACCGACCACATGGATCGGCAAGGTCCTGCCAAATGCGTACCAGGCTACACGGGCCACGACTTGCGCCGGGCCGACAACTGCCATGACTGCCAGTAAGACGGCGGATGGCACGCCTCGCTCCGTCATCAAGGGAACAAGATGAAATGTCATTCCGGCGAACACGGCGTAGTACGCCGTGAAGCACACTCCTAGCGCCCAAAATACGGGCGACCTTAGCGCTCGAGCGGTCGAAACCGCATTCGTGCGTTTGAGTTCGCGACGGTCCACCTTGCCTGCGTTTGCCCTGCGCGATGATGGCAAAAACATTGCATGAATCGGCAGGCAGATCGCCAGGTTCATGACCGCCAGCACGAGCAACGTGGTTCGCCACCCTACGGTGGTGACCAAGTAGCCCGTGAGCGGAATGAAAATCGTGCTGGCAAAGCCGGCGACCAGCGTGATCAAGGTGACTTTTGCCCGATAAGTCAACGGATAGCGATGCGTGACGACGGCGAATACCGGATCGTAGAGGGTGGCCGACATGGAAAGGCCCAACCCGAACCAGACGACGAAAACAAGAGGCAACCACTGCGCATGGGCCCACAAGAGCAGCATCGAGCCTGACAGCGCCGACCCGGCCACCATCACGCGCCGACCGTGACCTGCGTCGATCCAGTGTCCGATCGGGTAGGCAGCGAGACCTGAGATGAGAAGGCCAAAGGAGAGCGCCCCGTTCATCGACGTGCGACTCCAGTGCATTGCCTGCTCCAACGGCCCCACCAGCAGTGAGAATGAGTAGTAGACCGTTCCCCAAGAAACCAGCTGTGCCACCGCCAACGCCCATACCGCGCGCCGGTCGCGTGGTTCGGGTGTTAGAGGTTCGGTTGGTGTCGCGGGCAAATCAATAGGTAATCCTTTGGATGTCAGCACGCATCACCCCCGGGTCAATTTGACATTTCCATAATACCGGAAATATAATGTATATCAAGGATGCCCGGCACAGGGCGCGGAAAGGAACCATGAACACAGTCACTCACCAAGTATCGGGGCATGAAGCCACGTCGTTGCCTGCCGCGCAGGAAGATTTCCTCGACACGAACATTGCAGCTCGCCTAGGCATGTGGGAGGAACCACCGGTTCGCATTCTGTTGCTGTATGGCTCCCTTCGCGCGCGCTCCTACTCGCGCTTTCTCGTGGAAGAGGCAGCCAGCCTGCTACTGCGTTTCGGGGCGGAGGTGCGAATCTTTGATCCCCGAGGTTTGCCGCTGGTCGACGAGGTCGAGGGCAATAGCCACCCGAAAGTCAAAGAACTTCTGGAGTTGTCTCTGTGGTCCGAAGGGCAAGTCTGGTGCAGCCCCGAGCGGCACGGCACGATCACGGGCGTCATCAAGACGCAGATTGACCATCTGCCGCTGTCTGCGGGCGGTGTTCGTCCCACCCAGGGGCGCACGCTTGCGGTCATGCAAGTGAGTGGCGGGTCTCAATCGTTCAACTCTGTCAATCAACTGCGGCAGCTTGGCCGATGGATGCGGATGTTCACCATTCCGAACCAGTCTTCAGTGGCCAAGGCGTACGAAGAATTCGATGAAGCTGGACGCATGAAGCCCTCGTCCTACTACGACCGTCTGGTCGATGTCATGGAGGAGTTGGTGAAGTTCACATTGCTGTTGCGCGGCAAGGCCGACTACCTAGTCGACCGGTACAGTGAACGCGTTGAGGAATCCCGTGCACTGGATCCGGTACGTGAGCTGGCAGAGCGCGTGCTTCGGGACCAAAAGGCAGCAGCACTGCGGACGCCAGCCGAATAAAGGAGCGCGGCATGAAATCGATGGAGGCCAAGTCAGTTGTCAAAGCGCTCGCTGCTCTCGCTCATGATCGGCGCCTGACAGTCTTTCGGCTGTTGGTGACCGCAGGCCCCGAGGGCATGAGCCCCGGGAGCATCGCAGAGCAAATTGGACTGCCCCCGCCCACGCTGTCTTTTCACCTGAAGGAATTGACCCAGGCAGGGCTAATCGAAGGCCATAGCCAGGGTCGCAACATCTTTTACAGCGCCAACTACGCGCACATGGACTCGCTCGTCAGCTTTCTCATGGAGAACTGCTGCTCTGCGGGATGCGCGTGTTCCCCACCACTGAAGCGGAGGCAAAAATGAAGCGATTTCACGTGCATGTCGTTGTCCCGGAACTCGGCGAGAGCGTGCGGTTCTATAGCGGCCTCTTTGGCGCGCCACCCACCGTTCAGAAAGACGACTATGCCAAGTGGATGCTGGACGATCCTCGCATCAACTTTGCCATCTCGGCACGTGGCGGCAAGATCGGCGTCGATCATCTGGGCTTCCAGGTCGACAGCGATGAGGAACTCGCGCAACTTCGGGAACAGGTCGCGGCCGGTAGCGTTCCCGTGCTGGACCAGCCCGGCGCACAGTGCTGCTACGCATCGTCCAACAAGTACTGGACGCAAGACCCGGCCGGAGTGCCCTGGGAAACCTATCACACCCTCGCTGATATCCCACTGTTTGGAGCTGACGCTGCCCAGCGGAATTCGACGGGTGAAGACAGCGCGTGTTGCGCACCGACTGTGGCAGTATCGGCTGTGATCAAGCGCAAGGCGGCGAGTTGCTAAACTTGGTGAATGGCAAGTCGGGTGGGGTTAAGCAGGAACCGGCTTGCACTTGGCTTTCCTGGCGGGCTTGCATGCCGCCGAATCGGCGCCTTGGCAACAGTTCTCCGTCAGGAAGTCCACCAGCTCGTTCATGTGCTCGATTTCGGGTGCGTAGTACACGAAGCGCCCCTCTTGCCGCGCAGAGACCAAGCCCGCATGCGTCAACTCCTTGAGATGGAACGACAGCGTCGCGCTCGCCAAATCGAGCTCCTCCTGGATAACGCCCACACTCAAGCCTTCCGGACCTGCGATCACGAGGCGGCGGAAAATGTTCAGGCGCGTAGATTGAGCCAGCGCCGACAAGACTTTGATGGCGTCCTTTTCCTTCATTGGGCGTGTAGATAATCAGGTCGAATCGATAATTCTAACGCTATCGGCATGACATTACGGTGATAGCGTTGATGACAGCGTTGCGTGGCCATGTGAATGTGCCCCTGTGCCCACCCGGGTGGCGTCGACCATGCCCTGTGCAGAGAGCCGATATCCGCTACCCCGCACTGTTTCGATAATGGGCTCGTACCCTGCAGGCTTAAGCACGGTGCGCAGTCGCTTGATATGGACGTCGACGGTACGCTCTTCGATGAAGGCATGGTCGCCCCATACCTGATCGAGCAGCATGGCGCGGCTATGCACCCGCTCGGGGTGGGCCAGGAGGAAATGCAGTAGCTTGAACTCGGTGGGGCCCACTTTGAGCGGGATCTCGGTCCGGCCCTTTGCGACGTACACGCGATGGCTGGCCGTGTCGAGCGTCAATCCATGGACGGCCACCACTTCCTCAGCCAACTGTGGTGCACGGCGGCGCAAGACCGCCTTGATGCGGGCAAGCAGTTCCTTGGGAGAAAATGGTTTGGGCAGATAGTCGTCCGCTCCCGCTTCCAGGCCTTCAACACGGTCGCCTTCGGTGCCGTAGGCGGACAGCATGATGACAGGAACCTCACAGCCACGTTCACTGAGCCTGAGCGCACGGAGGAAGTCAATGCCGGAACCTCCCGGTAACGCGCGATCCAGCACGATGAGATCGGGCAAAACTTCCGCGACCAAGGACGACGCCACCTGAGCGTCTGCCGCATGGATCGGATGAAAGCCACCATGGTGCAACGTGAGCGTGAGCAACTCCGCGATGGCGGGCTCGTCCTCAACGACCAAGACATTGGCAGGCATGCGTTCCTCGTCAAGCGTCAGGATCCGACACTTCGCGCTCGAGGTCCTCAAGCGAGATGTGTCTTACGTCGGTGCCGTGTGCCACGAAAATCGCCAGCTCCGCGATATTGGTCGCATGATCGCCAATGCGCTCAATAGCTTTTGCGATGAAGAGGTAGTCGAGGCCCACCGCGATCGAACTTGCGTCTTCCATCATGTACGTGATGAGCTTGCGCACGAACGCGCGAAACTCATTGTCGATGGCCAAGTCATCTCGCACCACCTGCGCAGCGCCGGCCGCATCCAACCGCGCAAATGCGTTCAACGCACGGTAGAGCATTCGAGAAGCCAACTCGCCGGCCAGCCTGATCTCAGCGATGTTGATCGCGTGCGCGGGCCCATCCTCAGCGATGTGCCTGGCCTTCTTTGCGATCTTGCGGGCTTCATCACCGGCACGTTCCAGGTTCGTCGTGCTCTTTGACATGGACATAAGCAGGCGCAAGTCACGCGCAGCTGGCTGTCGCCGCGCGATGACGTTGCTGATGGCTTGGTCCATGGATACTTCCATGGCATTGAGCGTCTTCTCGTTGGCTAGGATCTCGTTCACCAGGCGTGGTTCGTATTCCCCCAGCAAATCGATCGCGCGCGCCAGTTGCGCTTCGACCAGCCCCCCCATTTCCAACAGCTTGCCGGAGAGTTGGCCCAGCTCAGCGTCGTATTGGCTGGACAAGTGCTTGTCGGGCATGCGCGGTGCTCCTAGCCAAACCGGCCGGTGATGTAGTCTTCGGTCGCCTTCTGTGTCGGCCTCGAGAAGACCTGCTCGGTCGGCCCCATCTCGACAAGGCGACCCATGTGCATGAAGGCAGTCTTCTCCGAGACGCGAGCGGCCTGTTTCATGTTGTGCGTCACCATGACGATGGTGTAACGCTTGCGCAGCCCATGCAGGAGCTCTTCGATTTTGCCGGTCGCCACCGGATCCAAGGCTGACGTTGGCTCGTCCAGCAGCAAGACTTCAGGATTGATTGCAATGGCGCGGGCAATGCACAAGCGTTGTTGCTGTCCACCCGAGAGCGCCAAAGCACTCTGCTGCAGTTTCTGGCTGACCTCATCCCACAGTGCCGCCTGACGCAACGCAAACTCGACGCGATCATCCAACTCGGTGCGATTCAGTGCTTCGTGATGCTGGATCGCCAGCGCGATGTTGTCGTAGATAGACATGGTGAACGGCGTGGGCTTTTGGAACACCATGCCCACCGCCAAGCGCAGCCTGCTGAGCTTGTAGCCATCCGCGAGAATATCGTGACCGTCGAGCTCGACCCGACCGGTTGCCTGCTGGTCGGGGTAGATCGAGTACATCCGGTTGAGCACGCGCAGCAGTGTCGATTTGCCGCAACCCGACGGCCCGATGATGGCCGTCACCTGCTTTTCCGGGAAATCGGCGTTGATATCGAACAGCGCCTGCCGGCGGCCATAGTGAAAATTCAGCCCTCGCACGCTGATGCGAGTCTTTCCAGAGGGGGGCGTCAGCATGCTATCGGGTGCCATGTGCGCGATTGAAGAACATGCGGGAGAAAATGGCCAAGGCGAGAACAAAGGCGGTCATGATGAATGCTCCTGCCCATGCAAGCGCGTGCCAGGCCTCGTAAGGGCTCATGGCAAACTGGAAAATCACAACCGGAATGTTGGCCAAGGGCCCATTGGGCGTACTTGACCAGTACTGGTTGTTCAACGCCGTGAACAGGAGCGGCGCCGTCTCACCACTGATGCGCGCAATGGCCAGCAACACGCCAGTCACGATGCCCGCGCTTGCTGCTCGCATCAGCAGACGTGAATTGATCTTCCAGCGCGGAATGCCGAGCGACAAGGCTGCCTCCCGCATGCTGTCGGGGACAAGCTGGAGCATTTCGTCAGTGGTACGGATCACCACCGGCAGCATGATGATGGCGAGGGCTACGGCGCCAGCCCACCCCGAGAAGTGACCGACCTGGCGGACGATCAGTTCATAGACAAAGAGGCCGATCACAATGGACGGCGCGCTCAGGAGAATGTCGTTGATGAAGCGAATTGCTCCGCCTAAACGGGTACGGCGAGCGTACTCGGCAAGGTAGGTTCCCGCCATCAGGCCGACCGGGACACCGATCGCAGTTGCAATCCCGATCATCAAGAAACTGCCGTAGAGCGCGTTCAAAATCCCGCCGTCTTCGCCCGGTGGCGGCGTCATCTTGGTAATGAGCGCCGGCGACATCGCGCTGAAACCGTTGATGACGGTTGTCGCGAGAATCCAGAAGAGCCAGAACAGACCAAACACCGTGGACAGGACCGAGAACAAGAACACGATGTTGTTGACGATCCGTCGCCGGCGGAATTTACGCATATCGATCGTCGCCATCATTTGGCTCCTTCCATACGGTTGAGTCTGAGCAGTAGCAGCTTGGCGAACGCCAACACGATGAAGGTGACGACGAACAAGACGAAACCCAGCGCGATCAGCGAGGACAGGTAGATCGGCGAATCCGCTTCGGTGAACTCGTTGGCCAAGGTGGCCGCGATCGAGTTGCTCGGCTGCAGCAGTGACACACTAAGCTCGTGAGCGTTGCCGAGAACGAAGGTCACAGCCATGGTTTCGCCAAGCGCGCGCCCCAAGCCCAGAAAGATCGCTCCGATCACAGCCGAGCGGGTATAGGGCAATACGACCTTGCGCATGACCTCCCAGCGGGTGGCACCCAGCGCGAACGCCGATTCCTTGAGCATCTGAGGCGTAGCGGCAAAGACATCTCGCATCACCGCGGTGATGAACGGGATGATCATGATGCCGAGGATGAGGCCGGCCGGCAGCATGCCCAGGCCAATGGGTGCGCCTGAAAACAGTGGCCCGATGAGCCAAGCCGACCCCAGGTGGTCGATCAGCCACGGTTCCACATAGTCCGCCAGAACCGGCGCAAAAACAAACAGCCCCCACATCCCGTAGATGATGCTGGGGATGGCTGCCAGCAGCTCAATGGCCGTACTGACTGGGCCTCGCATCCAGTTCGGGGCGATCTCGGTCAAGAACATCGCGATGCCGAAGCTGATCGGCACGGCGATCACCAGGGCGAGGAACGAACTGACCAGGGTGCCGTAGATAGGAACCAGTGCGCCGAACTTATGCGCGACGGCATCCCAGTCAGTGCTGGTGATGAAGCTCCAGCCGAAGGTGTGGAACGCCAGGCGCCCGCCCCACAGCATCGACAATGCAGCCCCAAGCAGTAGCGCAAACACAAAGATCGCCGCAGAGGCCGCGGCGAATTTGAACATGCGGTCTGCCAGTTCGTCGGAGAGCCGCCGCTCGCGCGTCCGGTATGCCAAGTGAGCCCCACTGGAATCGGCACGGCGGGTGGCGGATAGATCCTCTTGCATCTCTTCGGCTGTGGTACGCATGTGCGGTCGGTCGTGTCGGGGAGAAGCCTAGGCTCCTCCCGGCTGGCGGAGAGTCGGCTTAGAACTTGAAGTTGTTCGACCAGTACGCTTCGATCTGCTTGACGAGAGGCTCAGGCAGCGGCACATAGTCAAGCGACTGAGCCTGCAATTGGCCCTTCTCCAGCGCCCATTTGAAGAAATCGATAGCGGCACGCGACTGGGCTGGCGTCTTGGGCTGCTTGTACATGATGATGAACGTGGTCGCGGTTACTGGGTATGCATCCGGGCCACTCGCATCGGTCATAACCAAGTCGAAATCCTGCGCCTTGGACCAGTCCGCCGTCGCGGCTGCTGCCTGAAACGACTTGGCGTTCGGCTCGACGTAGTTTCCGGCCTTGTTCTGAATGGAGCCGTACGTCATCTTGTTCTGCAGGACATACGCGTACTCCACGTAGCCGATGGAGTTCTTCAGACGGTTCACGTAGGCAGCGACGCCTTCATTGCCCTTGCCGCCGACGCCGACGGGCCACGCGACCGACGTGCCTTCACCGACCTTGGATTTCCACTCGGGGCTCACCTTCGACAAGTAGTTCACCCAGTTGAAGGTCGTGCCGGAGCCATCGGAACGATGCACTACGGTGATGTTGGTATCGGGCAGCTTCAGACTGGGGTTCGCTTTCACGATCGCAGGATCGTTCCACTTGCGAATCTTGCCCAAGTAGATGTCAGCCAGCATCGAACCCGTGAAGCGAATCTTGCCGGGCGCCACACCATCAAGGTGCACGACCGGCACCACGCCACCGATCACCGAGGGGAACTGCCCCAGGCCTGCGGTCTTCAGGTCCGCCGCAGACATCGGCATGTCACTTGCGCCGAAGTCGACGGTTGCGGCCTTGATCTGAGCCAAACCACCGCCGGAGCCGATCGACTGGTAATTGACCTTGTTGCCCGACGCGCCGTTGTAGGCTGACGACCACTTGGAGAGAATCGGGTAGACGAAGGTCGAACCCGCACCCGTAATCTCTACCGCATGCGCTGCCACTGACAGCGCCATCGTCGCGACCCCACCCGCCACAACTTGCATAAACCGCGTTTTCATCGTTGTCCTCGATTGGTGACTACAATTCGATAACTCTAGATACGTCACAAGCGTCGGGATACTAAGTCTAGTTCGTGACGATTCCGTGACAAGGGGCGGCACGATGAAATTTTTGTGACTCCCCAGACCTCACAGGCCTCAACGCCTAGAGTTTGAAAGGTCGCCTCTTGCTGCGATGCGATATTTCCAATATATTGGAGATATCGATACATCGCGCCGCATCCTTCGCGGCCCTTTTGGAGAAAATCCGGTGGCTGAACAACGCAAATACAACGTTCTGTTCCTTTGCACGCACAACTCCGCGCGCTCGATCCTTGCTGAGGCAGCGCTCAACACCCTGGCTAGCGACCGCTTCGTTGGTTACAGCGCTGGCAGCCATCCGCGTAGCACCCCGAACCCATTTGCCATCGACCTGCTGCAGTCGCAGGGGATCTCCACAGAACATCTGCGCAGCAAGAGCTGGGATGAATTCGCGGAGCCTGGCGCACCGGTCATTGATTTCGTCTTCACCGTTTGCGACAACGCCGCTGGCGAAGTCTGTCCGATCTGGCCGGGCCATCCCGCCAAGGCCCACTGGGGTGTGCCCGACCCGTCGGAAACACAAGGAACGGACGAGGACAAACACAAGGCGTTCCTGAACGCCTACGTTCAACTGCGCAAGCGCATCGAGTTGTTCGTCAATCTGCCGCTCTCCAAGCTGGACCGCCTCGCGGTGCAGGATGAGCTGCAGAAAATCGGCACGACACTGTCGGCGAAGGGAGAGTAAGGATGGCGGGAAACCAATCCGCGGTGAAGGCCGCAGAACAACCTGCAACCGGCATTGGATTCTTCGAGCGCTATCTGTCGGTCTGGGTGGCACTATGCATCATCGTGGGCATCGTGCTCGGGAAAACGCTGCCGGGCTTGTTCCAGACCGTGTCTGGCCTTGAGGTCGCGCACGTCAACATCCCGGTGGGGGTGCTGATCTGGGTGATGATCATCCCGATGTTGTTGCGCATCGACTTTGGCTCGCTGGGCAAGGTTCGCAAGCAGATCAAGGGCATCGGCGTCACGCTGTTCATCAACTGGGCAGTCAAGCCCTTCACGATGGCGCTGCTTGCCTGGGTGTTCGTACGGCACGTGTTCGTCCAGTGGCTACCGGCCGACCAGATCGACAGCTACGTCGCTGGGCTGATTCTGCTGGCGGCGGCGCCTTGTACCGCGATGGTGTTCGTATGGAGTCAGTTGACCAAGGGCGACCCCTACTTCACGCTGTCGCAGGTGGCATTGAACGACATCATCATGGTCTTTGCCTTCGCGCCGGTGGTGGGGCTACTGTTGGGCATCTCGAACATCGCGGTGCCATGGGACACGCTGCTCACCTCAGTCGTGCTCTACATTGTCATCCCAGTCATCATTGCGCAGCTCCTGCGCAAGATGCTCCTGCGCGGCGGCGAGGCGGCATTCCAACGCGCGCTCGGCAAGATCGCCCCGTTCTCGATCGCTGCGCTGTTGCTGACGCTGGTGCTCCTCTTCGCGTTCCAGGGCGAGCAGATCATCGAACAGCCGACCGTCATCCTGCTCCTGGCGATTCCGATCCTGATCCAGGTCATCCTCAATTCGACACTGGCTTATCTGGCAAACCGGCGACTCGGGGTACCGCACGATGTTGCTGCGCCGTCCTGCCTGATCGGCGCGTCGAACTTCTTTGAACTGGCCGTAGCAGCTGCTATCAGCCTGTTTGGCCTGAAGTCTGGGGCCGCGCTTGCTACGGTGGTGGGCGTACTCATTGAGGTGCCCCTGATGCTGGCTGTGGTGAAGATTGTCAACGGCTCACGACGCTGGTACCAGCGCGGGCTTTAATGTCACCGGGCGAGGCCAACGCCAACAGCGCGCGGGCCTCGCCCCAATCCTTCACCCGACGCGCTGCCCAGTCGCGTCAATCACCACTTCTCCATCTTCCTTCGTGAACGGGCCTTGCTGCGGCTGCGGCAGGATGTCGAGCACCAGTTCCGATGGGCGGCACAGTCGGACGCCGAGTGGCGTCACGACAAACGGCCGGTTGATGAGGATTGGATGGCGCATCATCGCATCGAGCAACGCATCGTCGGTCAGCTCGACATTGCCAAGGCCCAGTTCCGCATACGGTGTGCCTTTCTCGCGCAAGGTCTCGCGCACCGTCAGCCCCGCGCGCTGAACCAGTGAAATCAGCTCATCGCGAGATGGCGGCGTCACCAGATACTCGACAATAGTCGGCTCGATGCCAGCATTGCGAATCATCGCCAAGGTATTGCGGGAGGTCCCGCAAGCAGGATTATGGTAGATGGTCACACTCATGCTTGTGCTCCAGATTTCAAGTTGAAAAGGTAGGTTTGGATTTCAGCTGCCGTCTCACGCGCGCTACGCATGACACCGATCAGGGTGGCGGAGGCAAAGCCGGTCCACTCACCATAGCCGACCAGCCATAGCCGGGGCTCGCGCGCACTGCGTGTACCGTGCGTCTCGACCGTGCCGTCCGAGCGCACGAGGCCGAGTGCCTCAAGGTGGCCGAGCGCCGGACGAAAGCCCGTGCACCACACGACCGCATCGATGGGTTCGCGCTTGCCACCACCCCAGATCACGCCGTCCGCCGTGAATCGCTCGAAGGGCCGAACGCTGCGCAGAACGCCGCGCTCGCGTGCTTCCTTGACCGACGGCACCATCACAATATCGCCCAGGCCACCGACCGGGAATGGGTCCGGGTGGCCCTCCATCCGCGCACGCCAACGCGTGGTGGCGCGCTCGAAGAGAACCCGTCCATCCACCTCATCCGGCAAAAACAGCGGGGCCTCAAGCGTGACCCATGAGGCATCCGCGACGCGGGACACCTCCGCCAGGATTTGCGCACCCGAGTTGCCACCACCTACGACGAGCACGCGCTTATTCTGCAGTAGAGTCGGGGCACGGTAGTGTGACGAATGCGCTTGGATACCTGCAAACAACTCGGTGCCTGGGTAGTGTGGCACATAGGGATGACGCCAGGTGCCGGTGGCACTTACCACGGCATGGGTCAACCACTCGCCTCGGTTGGTGACCACGAGCAGCCCATCCGAGGTAGGAGAGACCGACTCAACGCGCACCGGGCGATGCACCTCGAACTGATAGCGGCGCTCGTACTCCGACAGGTAGCGAACGACGTGCTCGCGCGAGGGATACGGGTCAGGTGAAGGCGGCATGAGCCAGCCTGGTAGCGAACTCCACTGCGCCGGCGAGAATAGGTGCAGGGAATCCCACCCATGCTGCCAGGCACCTCCTGGCGAGGGCTGGTCGTCGAGGATCGCAAAGGCAATTCCGGCGCGACGCAGGAAATAGGCAGTCGCCAAGGCGGCTTGCCCACCTCCAACCACCACGACATCGACACGGTTCACCAACACTCTCCTTGGGATGAGGCCGCAGCCTCGCTGCCGCCCCTCAGGGCGGTGCCCATTATCCACGGAGAAGGTGAAGGCCGTGTGGCGAAGTCCCGCCCGTCGTCAGGCTGTATCGAAGTGACGCCGCTTAAAGCTGACGGTGTCTTTGAAGTCATCCACTGTTCCGACTCGACGCACGTTTGCCCACGTGCCCTTGTAGTACGGAACTACATTGCGGTCGGTCCACGGTGTAGTGACGTTACCCATCACACCGTTGAAATGCCCGAACTGCATGAAGGTCTGACTCGGTTTGATGGTCGACTCCAGATAGGCGAGCGCGTAGGTCGAGCCGTAGTCGTTGTAGACCTCCACGACGTCGCCGGACTTGATGGAGAGCCCTGCAGCATCCTGGGGGTTCAACTCCAGATAGGCCATTGGGACACGTGCGCGCACAAACCGGTTGTACTGGTCGTGGTACATCGTCTGCCAAACCTCATTGACACGTCCGTTGTTGATCCAGAACTTGTACTTGGCTTTCTGGTCGGCCACTGGCTTGGGAAGCCCTGCCCACGTTGCGAGCTTGAACTCTGCCTTGCCGTCGGTCGTGTCGAACTTGCCGTCGGTATAGAGCATCTCCGTGCCGAGCAGCTTGCCGTCCCGATATTCCTTGACCGGGAGCTGCACGCCGTTGTTGCCCATCGCTTGCAGGCGCGCGTACGTGACGAGGTGGCCCGTATCTCCCCCTTGGCTGTCGATCTTGCCCGCACCTGGTTGACCCGCCTGGCGGAAGCCGTCGTTGAAAGCGTCTTCTTCGGACCGCCAGTCAAATCCCGCAAACCGCGCGGCCATGTCCGCTTTGCCTTCCGCTGCGTACATCCGCTTAAGCGTGTTGGCAATGTCGGCCGCGATCAGGCAGTCAGGCTTGGCGGTGCCCGGGGGATCCATGAAGCGTTGCGAGAGGCGAATGCGGCGTTCGCCGTTCATGGAGGTGAGGTTCATCTCACCAGGATGCGCAGCGGGCAGCATCAGGTGCGCGGCTTCCTCGAGTTTGGTCGGGTACAGGTTGATGTTGGTCACAAACAGGCCGCCCTTGTTGCGGACGGCGTCGTAGATAGCATCGGCCAACTCGCCCGCTGGGCGCCCGCGCAGGCGGGCCATCGCCTCCCTGACAATGCCCGACCGGCGCAGGATGACGGCGCGATGTTCCTGCGCATTGAGTGTCGTCTGGAACGGATTCGCGCCCCACGCCGTGTACATCAACCCCTTGCCTCGGATGATCTCCTGGTCGACATAGATCTTGGACTTACCCGGGTATGGCGGACGCGCATAACCTTCTTGATGGCCACCCATGCGGACCACGCCGGTGCCGCGTCGGCCCACGTTGTGGGTGGCCAGCACGAGGTCCACCAGGGCGGACTGGATGAGATAGTTGTCGTTGCCCCAGATGATGCCTTTCTCATACGCATGCATGGTCCTGGGACGTTGCCCCGACACACCAGGCTTATAGGCCCACTCCGCAGCTTGCCGCAGTTTCTCCACGGGGAGCCCCGTGACGCGGCTGCATTCCTCGAGCGACATGCGGTTGGCCTTCATCGCAGCATCGAATCCTTTCGTGTACGACGCGATGAACGCAGTGTCATGCCAGCCTTGGTCGATCACATACGTGAACAAACCGTTGAACAGGGCCGTGTCTGTTCCGGGCTCGATGTCGAGATGCAGCACATTGGGCTTGCCGGCAACCTGCTCCGCGATCGCAACAGTGGAGGTGCGCCGCGGATCGACAAAGATGATCTTCGCCGGCACAGGAGTTTCCCCTGGGAAGCGCTGCTTGCGCTTGTCCACCGTCTGGCCTTGCAGGTTCGGCAGCCAATGGGCCAGGAAGTAGTTGGTCTGCGTTTCGTATGGATTGCAGCCGACGGCGACGATGACATCGGCCAACTCCGCGTCCTCGTAGCTGTTGTTCAACTCGCCCACGCCCATCTCGCGCGTTGCGTGGCACTCCGAGTTGTACGCTGGCCGGTTATGGATGCGCACGAGGGGCGTCTGCAGGGCAGTGAACATCAGCTTGCCAGTGCCCCAGGTGTTCTCGAAGCCGCCACCGGCGCCACCGTGGTCGAAGCAATCAAACGCCAGCCCATCAGGGCCGTCGCGGTCGAGGATGCGTTTGATCAGCCCCGCGTATAGCGCCAGCGCATCCTCCCAGCTGGTATCCACCCATTGGTCGGATACATAGATTCTCGGGTTGCGCAGGCGTTCTTTCCCAACGCCATCGGGGTTGTACATCACCTTGGCCAGTTGCCCGCCGCGCGTCGACGACAGACCCTTGTTGACCACGCACGCCTTGTCCGGAACGATCATGATGTTGTAGCGCCGCCCGTCACGGTCGCTGACCGTGTTTTGCATGGCGGGGGTCATGATCGCCGTTAGCGGCGGGACTTGCCGTCGGAAGTCCAGCCCAAGCGCGTTCTGTCCGGGCGCTCGTCCGCCCTCCGTTTCCTCAGGCCATTTGTAGACGTGGTAACCACAGCCCACGATGCAGAAATGGCAGGTCAGATTGCTTTTCTGAGCGGTGACGGGTGGCAACGCCATCCGATCCTTGTTGGTCGCCATGGCAGTGGCCCCTTTTACAGCAGATTGGCTTGACGCCCGTAAATCAATCCCTCGACCGCCACTGCTTTGACGGTGCCGTCTTTTGCGCTGTACTCGAGCGCGATGACCGGAAGGTTCTCAGTGGCTTGCCCGATCACCATCTGACCTGATTTTTCCGGATCGAACATGCTGAAGTGACAGGGGCACTTGAATGCGCGGACTCCCGCATCGTAAGTAACCGGGCAACCCATGTGTGTACACAGCGTGCTGTAGGCCACGATGTCCTTGTCCGGACCGACGCCGCCCGGCACCGGTGTTCCCATCTTGATGACGGTGCAAGGCGAGGATGCGTCGGGATAGAGGAATGCAATGGGCTCATTGACACGCAACCGATCAATGCGCGTCACCGTCTTGGCGGGGTATGGCAGCGTTGTGCGGCCCGGATCTGCAGTTGGTTGCGCGGTGGCTGCCGAGGCAGCATTGCCGGTCGTACCAATAGCGGCGGCACCACCCGTCGCCTTCAGGAACTGCCTGCGACTCAAGGACATGTGTCTCCCCTCCCACTGGAAGAGTTGAGCCTCGCGTGCGCGGCGCCGTCCCGTTTTTGTATTCGACCGGGTGCGTATCGTTTGCCTAAAGGCTCGATATCTCCATAGATATCGATATGATTTTTAGTGCACGGCCACTTTGAATGCAAGGTATCGGCCACCCTCTGGCCAGCACTTTCTATTGTGCGGCCCAGCATGCAGTTGAGAGACAATTGCGACAGCGAGACAGCACGCAGAGGGTCATGTCCAACGTTGAGCGCTACATCGAGGCCGCCACGCGCGACAATACGCGGCGTAGCTACCAGTCGGCGATTCGGCATTTCGAGGTCGAATGGGGCGGCTTCCTGCCTGCGAGCGCTGACAGCATCGCGCGGTACCTGGCTGACCATGCGCAGACGCTTGCCATTAACACGCTGCGCCAGCGACTTGCTGCGATCGCACAGTGGCACGTCTTGCAAGGGTTCCCAGATCCGACCCGGGCACCACACGTGCGGAAGGTGCTCAAGGGAATCCAGGCGCTACACCCGGCACAGGAGCGGCGCGCCAAGCCTTTACAGCTCACCCAGTTGGAGCAGTTGGTGGCGTGGCTCGATGCCCAAATCGCCACGGCCTCGACGGCCAGAGACGGCCACCAGCTCCAAGTCCACACCCGCAACAAGGCGCTGGTGCTGATCGGCTTCTGGCGGGGTTTCCGGTCAGACGAGCTGAGCCGGCTGCAAATCGAGCACATCACCGTCGAACCCGGTCGCGGCATGACCATCTTCCTGCCGCGCACCAAGACCGACCGCAGCCACGCCGGTACGACGCACCGGGCACCAGCCCTGTCGCGTCTGTGCCCGGTGGCGGCCTATGAGGCCTGGCTGGCCGCCTCCGGTTTGGCGGAAGGCCCGGTTTTTCGGCGCATTGATCGCTGGGGGCGGATCGGCGACGAAGGCCTGCAGGCCAGCAGCGTCGTGCCCTTGCTGCGAACGCTGCTCCAGGATGCCGGCCTGCCACAGGCGGATCGCTACAGCAGTCACTCGCTGCGGCGCGGCTTTGCGACTTGGGCAAACGCGAACCAGTGGGACCTCAAGATGCTGATGGAGTACGTCGGTTGGAAGGATGTCCGCTCGGCCATGCGCTACATCGACGCGGCGGACCCGTTCGCGCAGCACCGGATCGAAATCGCGCTGGCACCGCCGGCGCCACTCGTGCCGCCACGGGCCACCATACCCTCGGCGCCGGTGCCCGAACGACGTCCCGCAGTCCCACCCAAGCCTGCGCCCGAAACGCGGTTGACGGTGGACCTGACGATCGAGCGCAACAGCAAGTTCGTGCGCGGCAAGTCCAAGGCGCGCCGCTGGATCGAGCAGTTCTGTCTGTCTCAGTACCAGATGCGCGTGGTTGAGCAGCGCCGCCCCCGCTACGAAATCGTGATGCCGTTCGCTGCCGGGCCGGAGCTGGAGCAAGCCATCGAGGAGTTGCTCGCGGACATGCACGATCAGGCGGATCTCTGCAATTGCTTTGTCGAGGTCACGCTGCACGACCCGGTGACCGACACCTACTGGAGTTGATCGCGCGAAAGGGTTCGCGTATCAGCCGAGCCTGGTTGCCCGATGGCGGGTTGGTTCTCAGGTACCGCTCGCGCGCCGCCTGGGTGCCGCCTCCAATAGCGAGTCCTGGTACAGGTGGATCGGGAAGCTCAAGATGCCCCGGAAGTTCACATGCGCGAAGTGTGCGGGCCCCATGCGGCGCAGCCAATCGTCGTCGATCCGCTGTCCCTTGCGACGCCAGGTATCCACCGTCGCCTGCATGCGTTGGGTATTCCAGGCAATCACCAGATTCGTCAACAGTGTGAGCGACCCGGAAATCGCGATCATTTCGTCCTGGCGGCGCCCGCGATCATGCGGAACCTTGCTGGAGTAGATGGCCCGTTGGAGCTGGTGCACGGATTCGCCACGGTTAAGCAACGTGCGCAGTTCCCGCCGGAACTCGGTATTGCTGAAGAAGTCGCACAGGAACAGCGTGCGCAGCATCTTGCCCAGGTGATCGGCTGCCCGGTGGATGGGGTCGCCTTGCGCGGCACTGCCGAACCGCTGTAGGGCGACGATGGCGCTCACCCGGCCGGAGTAAATGGAAGCCACCAGGCGCAGCAAGCCATCCCAGCCGTCGCGAATAGCCTTGAGCGAAATATCATGCGAGACGGCGGCCGTCAATCCGTCCGCCACCTGCAGGCCGCGCGGCAAGTACAGCTTGCGCTCCGCCAGATTGCGCAGCCAGGGGCACAAGTCAAAACCGAGCAGTTTGGACACCGCCATCCCCACGTTCGTATAGCCATGGGTGTCAACCGCGAGCCGGAGCAGCCCGCCGTCGGTGCGGGTCTCGTTGTGGCGTATGACGCCCTCGATCGCCACGCCGGTCTGGCGTTCATTGAGCACCATGGGCTGGTTGTAGGCGATGCCGTGCTGATCCAGCACGTGCGTGTAGATCCCGACGGCATGGGTGCGACGGCGTGGATCAGCGCGCGCATAGAACAGGTACGGGGACGTGTCCAGGCTCATCGAATCGCTCGACGCCTGCTGACCAGTCCCCCACAGTTCGGTGATCGGGTGCGTGCGCTGGAATTCCACCACCCGTTCGTTCGCGCGACGCAACCGCCCGGGCATCTCAAGCGCACGCATCGCCGTTGAGACGTGAGCCGTATCCAGTTGCGGGATCATGGCTGCAACGCCCTTGGCCTCAAGCTCGGTGCCGTGAGCGATCAGCGCGGCGTAGAGCGAGATCAGTTCGTGCGCATCACGGGCCTTGCGCGCCAGCAGCACTTCGCTGAAATTGGTACGGGCATCCATCTCCAGGATCATGTCGGCAAACTGCGCGCTGCCGATGTCCTTGAAGAGCAGATCACGGGTGCGCATGGGTGTGCCGTCGGTTTCCGCCGCTTCGAGCGGCGAGAGATGCAGCACACCGGTCGCGTCAATCGTGAAGTGACCCGCCTCACGGGCCTCGTCTAACGCCGCGAGGCCTGCCTTCAGATGATCCGTGAGGCGGTTGAGGTAGGTGTCCGCCTGGTTCGGCAAGCCAAGCGAGGACAGGTACCGGTCCCGCTCGGACTCCCACTGTGCCGGCGGGATCAGCAACTGGTCGCGCTCCCGAAACGACAGGCTATGGCTGATCCACACCGTGCCGCGACGCAGCCCCTTGCGCAAGCCCATGATGGCGCTGGCCTCCATCGCGCGCAACGCGCACTTGCGGTCTTCGCCGTCGACCAGGTCACGCCAGCTCACGCTCACCGGTACATTGCAATCGGGTGGCAGTTCTGTCGCGCCCTGGTCGTGCAGACTACCGATGAACTCAAGCTGCCGCATGGCCGGATCATTGCCGTTGCTGGCAAATTCCAATTCCCGCAGGGGAGCTATGAGGTTGCGGATACGGTGGTGATCTTCCGTGAGCGTTTCGCGCACGCTGGCGGCGTGGCTTGCCGGGGGCTTGGCAGACAAGCCTTCCAGCAGCTTGCCTATGTCCGCCAGCCGTTCTTCGGCCGAGCGGCGGGTATCGTCGACCAACCCCTTGATCTCGACCAGTTGCTGCCGGTACTCGACCGCCGAGCGGGCTTGCTTCGTCGTGGTCTTGTTGTAAGCCTGCCGAACCAGGTCGGAGACGCGTCGCCCGGTCTGGTAGAGCATCGCATCCGTCAACTCCAGCAGGGTCACGCGCAGAAAGAACACCAACTCAATCGTGCGCGTCGAGGCCTTCAATTCTCGGACTTTGGCGGGGCGGCGCGCCTGGATACGCTGGCCGTAGGCACGCTGTTTCTCGATCGGGATCGCATCAAACGCCCAGGTATGCGCGCCGAGATCCTTGAGGAACCGGATCTTGGCGAGCGTCTCGCTCATGGTCGACGGGCTGTGTCGTGCCGGCGGAGTCTTGAGCCATTCCAGCACGGTCGTCCCCGACGCGGCATGCTGCGCGAACACGGCAGCCTCGGCTTGCGCTATCTGCACCAGCGGGACGACCGCTTCAATCGTGGCCAGCAGATCGCGCTCGATGCCCGCCCAGATTGAACGGGCCACGTCTTGCAGCGACCGCGTGGAGGGAATCAGAATCCGCCGCTCATACAGCCAGCAGTGCGCGTGCTGGACCAACTCATCAAGCGTCAGCGATTCGGCGGCATCCTGTCGCATCCAAGCTTCGAGCCCGGTCCACTGGTCGTCATCGATGCGTGTCAGACCGAGGTATTGGCAGGCCCAGACTTGGTGCTCGTAGAGCGTCGGGTATCGCTGATAGATGGTGCGGAGCGAGGCGATTGTCGGGGTTTCGACGCCGAGTTTTTCGCCCACGTAGCGCAGCAACTGACGGGGGAGTGTGTTGAGTTGGTCAAGCGTATGGCCACTCGCGCGCAGAAAGATCAACTGGATGGCGGCTCCCGCACGGCCGGCACGCCGAAATTTCTGGTTGATCGCGGCGATGTCGCTGGCGGTCAGCGCGAAATATTGCTCGACATCGAACTCCGACAAACGGGTGGGCAAGCTGTCTCGCCCCACATAGCGAAATTCCAAGCCCGGCATCTTCCACCCCCATCCAGGTGACGCGATCCGAAATCGCGGGCGCACATCGTACTCCCGAAGTCACTTGATGGCAGCAGACAATTGTCGGCATTGCCTGGGATGCCTTATCAGCAAAGGCTTTGCGGGGAAACCGTAAGAAAATGCACGAAAAGGACGACTACCCCATCACGCGCAGCCCTCGTTCCCTGAGCAGTTGCATACAATCCCGCTCGAACTCAAACCATGCCGGCCGCGCACCTTCTGGCGCGGTTGATACCTCTTCGTAGATCATGCGCGATGCCGAGCGGCTGCGGTAGACACGCACCCGCTCAGCCTCCGCCATTGCCCCGCGAGTGTGTGGGCGCACGAATGTGAACCCTTCTGGAAGGTGCATTCCATACCGCTGTGCGAGAAAACGCTGAGTCGCCGATGTTGTTGCCGCCCGGCGCAGGTGTTGAGTGACAGCGTGTGGGGCACGACCAGATTCGTGCGCGTGTTGTGTCGCCTGCCGTAGATTGGGCCGGCTATAGCGTACGCGCGGCAGGTACACCACCGTCGTCAAGTCACGGCCACGGCTGCGGCGCGTTGTCGTTCGCGTACCAAACAGCGACTCTCGCTCCTCCACCACAAGAAAGTCCCGGATGATCGCAGCTGCGATCAACTGCAAGCTCAACTCGGCGTCCGTGTTCCACGTCACTTCGCCATCATCATCGCGCGGGCGGATCAAGCGGCCACCTGTTGCGCGCGGCGGATCGCTGGCAATGCCAATCGCGACATGGTGGTAGCGCTGCGCTGCGTCGAGAAATTGGCACGCGAACTCGCCTTGGTTCTCAAAGATCCGCACCGCCACGAATGGGCCGAACGCCACTTCTACTCGTGCGCCCCACGGGATAGTCCATTGCCGAGCTTCCTGTGCTTCGCGCAGCATCGCCTGAATCGTCGCTTCAGCTTCGTCTTCGGTGCCATCGAGCGCGACGCCGCGCATGGCTTCACAGACATCCGACAACGGGACCGGAAAATCGTTTGGCCCGAGGCGCTGGCCCGCGTCAATGAGGTCCAGCATGTCCAGACCGCTGCGCCACATCTCCTCGATGTCGGACAGCGACGCTTCGAGGTTGAACGGCGCACTACGCAATTCCAAACCGTGTTGCCCAGTGTTGGCGAACCAGGGCCGGTGGGTGCCGCCCTGCGTGATCTTGTCATCCAACAGAGCAGCCTCGAACGTCCAACGTGCGGCTTCGGACAACATTTGGTCGCCCGCATCGTTGAGCAGCGGAATCAGCTTGTCGAGCAAACAGAACAGCGCGTACGTGTCATGCAGCACCTCAACACACGCCCGATACGCAGCTTCCGCATCGGGGGCTGGACCCGCCAATGCTGCCAGCCAACGTCCGATCAATGGCGCACGCGCCACTAGCACCCTGCCCTGCTCGGCAATAATGCCCTCACCGAGCCAGTTGCCCTCTTCCGTGACGACCGGTGGTACGCGGTCATATGCCTGTCGCTCTGCAATTCCGCGCACGAAGCCAGCGGCGAGGCGGCGATTCCGATACACCTGCCTGCCCCATGCGACGCGAGCCTTGTCTGTTGCATTTAGGTCGCCTGCCCAGGGCCCGTCATAGTTCAGCTCCGACCAGACGTCTGACGCGGGTTCCGCCCAAAGCGGGATCGCAGGAGCGGCATCGGTTGTGTCAGCCTTTCGTTCGCGCTCGAATGGATCGAATC
>Ga0233394_1000056_pt1 | contig 36095 bp, 19 predicted proteins | sample 24DmetaG_FD_190481 | JGI IMG/M metagenome (GOLD analysis project Ga0233394, IMG submission 190481) | Seawater microbial communities from Monterey Bay, California, United States - 24D | ecosystem: Environmental > Aquatic > Marine > Coastal | place: USA: California | collected 2016-11-02 | reverse complement strand
GCTTCTGCAGTCCAAATAGCAATATTTGGTTCTAAAGTCATACTTGTTGCAGTAGCAGTTGCTCTAAGATCTGCAGCACCATAAGAGAATCCAAATGCATAACTATCATCTGAAACATTGAAAGCGTTTACATAACCATTCCAAGATTGAGAAGTTGCTACAGTTACACTATTTGCTGATGGAGGAGCAGGGTTAGCTCCTACTGCAATATCGTCAATTTGGTAAGTATCTGAAACTCCAGCATTATCATCACCAGCATCAGTAAAAATTATCATTTTCCCGTAAGTTGTTGCATCTGCAGGGAAATCAACATAAACGTCTTGCCAATCTGTACCTGTTGTTGTAAAGGGTAATTCTTCATTACCGCCACCTGAGTCTTGTTCAAATTTTAATAAATGGTTTCCACTTCCCGTCCCGTTTATAGGTTTAATTCTAAAAGAAATGGTATTAGTGGCATCGTCGGATAAATCAAGGTTTTCAGCAAATGTAATTTGTGCGTTATCCCATGCAGCAGTTGCTCCAACAATTTGTAATACATCATTTCCATTATCTTGTTCAATCGTTACAACTGCGCCACCGTCACCATTCATAAGTTGGTTAGCACTACTAAAATCAAAAGGTAAGTTTGGTAAATCTGGTGGGCCATTAAGATGAGTAGCACCTGCAATATCATCAAATAGATAAGTATCAGAAGCACCTCCACCGTCGCCTCCAGCATCAGTGAAAATTACCATTCTACCATAATTGTTAAGTCCAGCTCCAAAATCTAAAGAGATGTCTTGCCAATCTGTACCAGTGGTATTGAAAGGTAGTTCTGCGATTCCTGCAGGTCCGTTTTCAAATTTTAATAAATGGTTTCCACTTCCCGTTCCGTTTACAGGTTTAACTCTAAACGTTATGGTATTGTTAGAGTCATCAGATAAATCAAGATTGTCTTGAAAATTTATTTGAGCATTATCCCAGTCTGCCCCTGAACCTACCATTTGGAGAACATCGTTTCCATTGTCTTGTACAATAGTAACAACAGCTCCCTCAGCACCAGTCATTAATTGTTCATCACTACTAAAGTCAAAAGGTAAATTAGGTAGTACCGGTGTGCTGTGAAAGGCACCTGAAATATCATCAACCAAATAAGTATCAGAAAGACCTCCACCACTTCCACCAAAATCGGTGAAAATAACCATTCTACCATAGCTACCAAGACCAGCTGGAAAATCTAAGGAGATGTCAGTCCATTCCGTTCCTGAAATAGAAAATGTTAATTCTGTGTCGCCAGTAGTTCCATTCTCAAATTTAAGAGCATGATTTCCACTTCCTGTTCCATTAACAGCTTTGATTCTGAATGAAATGGTGTTGTTGGCATCATCGGATAAATCGAGATTCTCAGCAAAATTTATTTGAGCATTATCCCAATCCCCACCATTACCAACAATTTGTAACACGTCATTTCCGTTGTCTTGAACAACAGTAACAACAGCTCCGTCAGCTCCTGTCATGGCGTGAATTGGATCACTAAAATCAAAAGGTAATGTTTGCGCAAAACCTAAATTAACCAATAATATGGCTAATAATAAAGTAATTTTTTTCATCATAAGATTTGTTTTATTTAATAGTTGTCCAAAATAGGATTTTAAACAGATAAAAAAGAATAAGTAACCTTTACAAAAATCATACATTTTATTGTATGGTGACTTAAAAGAAAAAAAATCTAATTTTTCAATACAGGACTGACTTTGTGATCAATTTCTTTACGATTAGATGTGGAAGAAGTTTGACTTTTTGAGAAAATGTATTGGTAATGTTGTAATTTATTTTATCTAATTCACTGATTTTGAATAGCGACTTATAGCTATAGCTTAATGGTAAGTGGTTGTTTTTTAATTGATTTACAGTTAATTATTTTTTTTAAACACAGTGATTGTACTATTATTATTGGTAGACAAATAAATATTTTCTTCTTCAGTTGTTTTAAGTGAAGAGATAAAACGACTATCTTTTGGAATATAAATTCCACTTTTTGAAGAGGGTAAAAATTTAAAATTATTTTTTCCATCTCCTAAAAATAATGATCCGTATCCAGCATCATAACGAACTGTTTCGACTTCTACACCATAATGATTTCCAACCAATAGAAGATCTTTAAAGCCGTCATTATTAAAATCATCTATTAGTGAACTTTTTATTGGGCTAGTTTGTGCTTGTATTGGTAAATACATGGGCTCTAGTATTCCATTATTATTGATTAAAACTATGCTTTTGAAGTTACTTATTTCGTAAACAATTCCTTCATCTATTTTATTTTCAGGTAAAATGTCAATTAATTTAGAAGAGGCAAAACTATGGAAGTCCTTAAATTTTTCTCCAACATAGGGCATTTGTTGAGTGGTACACTCTTTCCCTCTCATTGGAACATAACCATCTTTGTAATATTTAGCGAGAACAACATCATTTGTTCCGTTACCATCAAAGTCATTTGCATACACCTTAAAAGGATGTTCTTTAGAGGCTTTAAATTTATTATTTTTTCCTAAGTTACCCACAATGTAGTCATCATCTCCATCATTGTCAATATCATTTGCTGTTATTGACCACCATAAGCCCCTACTTTTACCAATATAATCTCCAAATTTATCAGAGTTATCTTTAAATTTTCCAGCATTATTTTCTAGGATTTTAACTTTCATCCATTCACCTACTATGACCAAGTCTTCATCATTATCTTTATCAATATCAGAAAAAACAGCATCTGTTACCATCCCAATATTTGTTAGATCTGGAGCAACATCATTAGAGGCTTTCTTTAATATTCCTTTATCATTTATAAGAATATAACTTGTTGCAGGAAAAGTATACTTTCCGGATATGAGCCTTGTCCCAATAAATAAATCTAAGTCACCGTCTGCATCTATATCTGAGGCTTTAACTGTTTGAGTACTTTCGTATATATTTGGGATAGCGTTATTTTTTTTTGAAAAATTCCCTAAACCATCGTTTATATAAACCCTATCTTTTAGTAATTTATTCCCTTGCTTAAATTCACTACCACCAGAAGTTACATATAGATCTTTATCTCCGTCTGCGTCTAAGTCAAAGAAAAGAGCTCCTAAATCTTCTGATTTTTTATCAACTGCCCAAGGTTTAGATTTACTTTTTATAAATTTTCCGTTAGTGGTTTGAATAAAAAGAACACCTTCTTGCCCTGCGGCTCCACCAATAAAAACATCATCTAATCCATCATTATTTACGTCTCCAGAGGCAGAAAAAGGCCCATTATTTGATAGTTTATGAGGTAATAATACCTCTTCAGCAAAATCGTCAAATTCATTTTCATTGTGTATATAATCAATACCAATATCTTTAGCATTTTCATTAATTAGAACAGTTTTTGAAGTTTTATTATTAACATATAAGTCAGATGCTTTTGAGTATTTAACCCTAATTGTTTTATTCACATCTATATCATTATAGGTTAATGTTTTATTGTCTGGCCATATGACCCGCATACTGTCTATTGTCTTTTCTTTACCTAAACCAAAAAAGAGTTTGGGTTCCTTTGACGAGAAATAACCTCTAGTAACGGTATTTTCTTCTATTTGAATTTTATTATTGTGATAAATAATGACTTTTGTTCCATAACCAAATGTATTTTTTGGAGAACCTTCGAGTTCAACTTTTAAATAGTTACCGTTGGTATTATTCTTATAAATTGAAGCCTCTGTCTCCATATTATTCGAAACAATATCTAAATCTCCATCGTTGTCTAAATCAGCATAAGATAAACCATGTGAAAAGCTAGGCATATCAAATCCCCATTTTTTTGTTACATTTTCAAACTCATATCCATTTTTATTTTTATAAATATAGTTAGGTAATGGATTTGATGGAGCAAGTTTTGACATGTCAAAAAAATCTTGAGAGTCAGTTTTAAGTTTCTCGTATAAACCTGTTAGAAAATCATTATTTCTTACATCTTTTTTTACTCCATTACTAATAACGATGTCTTTAAATCCATCATTATCCAGATCTACTAGTAAACCTGCCCAACTCCAATCAGTCTTTGAAATACCGGCAATATTTGCAATATCAGAAAACTCACCTGATCCATTATTTAACTGAAGTGTATTGAACATATACTGATGATGATCTCCTTTATCAATCATTTCTTTAAATTCTTGAGCATTCATTGATCTCATATTTGTTTTAGATCGATAATGGTCTTCAGCAGCCATATCTAAAGTAAGTAAATCAATTGCACCATCATTGTTTATATCACCTGTGTCAGTACCCATACTAAACCTAGAAATGTGTTTTATTTTATCTAATATTACATTTTTGAAAGTTCCATCACCATTGTTATAATATAAAAAATCAGGTTCGTCATAATCATTTGAAATGAATAAATCAGTCCATCCATCATTATTTAAATCAGATGCACTAACACTAAGGCCATAAGTATAACCATCTCCTAAACCGATATCCTCGGAAACTTCTGTAAATTTCCCTCCATCATTTTTGTAAACTTTATCTTTATATAATTGATATCTTTTCTTGGGAATATTCTTGTATCGTTTAAACAACCTTGAATCAGGAATTTGATTTACCAAATACATATCTAAGTCACCGTCATTATCCATATCAAAGAAAACTGCTTGTGATGAAAATCCTTTATCTGCAATACCATATTCTGAAGCAGATTCTGTAAATGTTAAATCTTTGTTGTTTATAAAAAGCTTATTCTTTCTATCGTTTGGATTCATAGATTCTCCATTTCTACAAACGTAAATATCTAAATATCCATCAGAGTTCACATCGGCCATTGTAATACCCCATGTCCAACCTGGACTTTGACTAATTTTAGATTTTTTTGAAATATCTTCAAAGTTTAAGTCTCCTTTATTTACATATAATTTATCACCAACTTGATTTCCTCCAAAATAAATATCTGGATAACCGTCATTATTTAAGTCACCGATTGCAACACCAGAACCACTGTAGATTTGGTTGTAATAGATATGATTTACAGTTTCTGATTCTGTTATAGAATTATTAAAATTAATACCAGTATGTGTTGAAGACATCAATTCTAAGCCTCCGGTAAGTTCAATAGAGTCAGATTTTGCTTCAGAATTATCACATGAATTCAATATGAAAAATAGCAGGAATAATGTCGAAATAAATAAGGTGTTAAATTTCATAATAAATAGTCAAATTTTTATTTTTTCAAATTTAAGAATATTATGTGTTATGGTAAAAACTTGAAAATTCTAGATAAGAAGGATTAGTTTTGAAATTTTAATTGCTCATCTTTATCCCAAACACCCCAATAAGAACCAACATCACCCTCAGAATCCACTTTCCAAGATTCATCAAATGATGAGAAATAAAAGATATCTATGTCTTCTTCCTTAGACCACGTTTGAGCATTAATAAAGTATTTCATCGCATTTTCCTCTGATGGAACTGCTCCTGCCAAATTAGAACCTTCACTAGGCCATCCTGTTTCTGTAATAATGACTTTTTTACCCTTACCTGCACGAAGCGCCCTTTGGTACATATCTTTCATATACAACAACGAGTAGTCTTGATGACATCCTTCCCAAAAAGGATAACAGTTGGCTAAAATAATATCACAGGCCTCTGTTATAGCAGGCCTATCCTCAAACTCATAGTAGGCATCTACATAACCCACAGGAACATCTTCAGTAATCCCTTCTTTAACTTCATTTATAAATGAAAGTAATTCTTGCTCTGATAAATCTTGCCTGTACATTACTTCATTACCAACGGCAGCAATATCTACATACCCATCATTTGCTAACTTGATTAGTCCTGTAATTTCTTTTTTATTAATCTCTGCATCGTTTCCAAGCCAAGCCCCAACAAATGTTTTGATTCCTAATTCACGAGCTACTTTTGGAATTAATTCATTTCCTTCTGTACACGAAAAAGAACGTATCCATTTGGTGTAGGGTTGTATTATTTTTAATCTACGTCTAATCTGTTCCTCTGTTAAGGTATCTCCTGGTTGTTGTCCTTCTTCATAGGGACTTGAACAAAAGCCGTGTACTCCATCGAATAAGACCTCTTTGAAAAGTGATTTTAATTCTTTTGTTGATTTTTTTGATAAATCTACATTTGTTAATGATAGAATTTTTTCTTCTCTTACTGACATTTTTTTTAGTAATCTTTTATTTAGTTATTTTTTCTTTTTTTTAATTCAGCTCTAATTTCATTTGCTTTCTCCTCTGTAATACTGTAATTACGCATCACAAGCATCGCTAATATTGTTCCGATCATTGGGAAAAAACAAAAGAAGGCATGAAGTCCATCAACGGCAGCTTGTTGATCTGTTGTTGCCAGCTCGGAGTTGAAACCAACTATAGTGATAATAACTCCACTTAGTGCTCCAGCAATTCCATAGCCTACCTTTACCATCCACCAGTAGATCGCTCCAAATATACCCTCTCTACGCTTTCCGGTATTTATTTCATCAATATCAATAACATCTGCGGTCATTGACATCATAATGGTAAATAAACTTCCTATTCCAAAAGAAAAGAAAGGTAATGCAATAATATACATCCATGGTTTTCCTGGAATAAATAAGAAATAAAGCATAATATATCCTACCAATGAAATGGATTGAGATAACATAAAGGCTTTTTTCTTACCAAGTTTTTTTGACATCCAAGCCACAGCAGGAATCACAATAAAAGTAGTTCCTATTGCTCCTAAGCACCCAAACATAGAAACCCATATTCCACTGGCACCAGCATCTCCGTTAAATAATTTATATACAATTACAAAAAAAGTAAGGGCAGCTACTGTATTAAAAGCATTAAATATTAAAAAAGTTGCCCCACATAATTTTCGAAATTCTTTGATTTTAAATGCAGCTACAAAACTTTCAAATATTTTCATTAGACTATTTCCAATATTGGCTGAGTTTAAAGGTTCATAGTCTTCGTTAAGTGTTGAGTCACTTTTTATGAAAATTGCGGGTACCATAGCACAAATTGCACAGGGAATTGCAACCCAAATTGCCAATTCTTTTACAGCAACATCTGCAGACGGAAACCAACTTTCATCATACATTATAATCCAAAATAAAGGTGCAATTACCCATGCCCATTGCCCAATAAATTGAGCTATTGCCATAATGTTGGTACGTTCATGAAAATCATCACTCATTTCATATCCCATGGCAACATAAGGAACACTAAAAATAGTTAAGCCTAAGTAAAAGACTAAAGACCATAGGAAGAAATACCAAAAGTTATACTCTACTCCATCAGCCTTACTCAGCTGCCACATAAAAATATAGGCAAGACCCATAAGAATCCCTCCAATTAGAACATATTGCCTACGTCTTCCCCATTTAGATTTTGTATTGTCTGAAATAAAGCCCATAATTGGATCAGTAATTGCATCAAAAATCCTAGGAAAAAGAAATACTAAAGACCACATCCAGCCAGAAAAACCTAAATCTTCAACCAAAACAACCATGAAGATTCCTAAGATTGCTGGAAACATTTGGTTGGCTAGCATCCCAAAACCAAAGGCTATTTTTTGTCCCATAGGGACTTTACTTGTTGTAGACATAATTATTAAATCGTATTAATTAATATTGTTTGTATTGCTTGTGCGTTTATTGAAATAGTAGTTTCTTTTTCACCCAATGAAAGTGAAAAGCTTTTTTGAGTTGTACCTTCATTAAAAATTACTACTGAAATAGTTCCATCAGTGTTTTTAGCAGCAGTAACCATTAGATCTTCATCTGACTTTTCAACACCTATTACTTCAGCTTCTGGTCTAATAAATTTGCTAAAATGTGCCATGGTATAATAAATTGGGGTAAAGTAAACCTCGTCTTTTTCCGGATCTACAATTACAGGCGCTACACACCAGTTTTTAAACCAATTTGGACCTCCTTGAGTGTCTAAAACCATATTCCAATCTACCCAGCCATCTACCCAGTTATTCAGACAACCAATAATATCTCTGGCATATCTGTTAACGGGTGCGTATTTAGGATGTAGATGTTTATCTTTCTCAGGAGCCCAATCCCATCCCCAATCTGTAGCTTCTTTACTCCAGTACCAATCATCATCTTGCCATTTAGGAATTTCTGAATCTACACAACCCTCAGTTTCTATTAAGTATTTGTTAGGAGCTTTATTGTGGGCGTATTGTAGGGCTTCAGGGAAAAAATCATAAGTACTTTCATACCAGTGAATTGCTGTACCATCAAAATATTTTGAGGATGCATCATCTTTATACATTTCATCTACCCACTCTTTTATACCTGCTCTATTTTGGTCGTAACCAAGGATTATTTTGTTTCCATAACCATCTTTTTCTAATCTTGGACCTAAATGAAATTGAACAAAATCAGTCATTTCCTTAGGAGTATAATGCATACTCTCCCAATTGTTTCCATTTCCATGAGGCTCGTTTTCTACTGTAAAACCCCATATATCAACACCTTCAGTTTTGTAAGCGGTTAAGTATTTTGAGAAAAATAACGCCCAAGTATCATAGTATTTAGGAAGTAATTTACCTCCAACCCAATTATTATTGTCTTTCATCCAAGGTGCAGCAGACCATGGTGATGCTATGATTTTGAAGCCATCTTCTGAAATTTTCAAGGCGTCTTTAATCATTGGAATAAGATCGTCTTTGTCTTCTTCGACAGAAAAATGCTCAAGCTCTATATCATTCTCAACAGGAGAATATGAATAATTTGATAGTGAAAAATCACATGAGTTCATGTGAGTTCTTGTGAGTGAATAATTTGCACCTTCTTTTGAAAAATAAGCTTTCAAAATCGAATTTCTATTTTTAGAGCTTAAATTATTTAACAAGTGAGCTGATGCTTCCGTAAAAGAACCGCCAAATCCTGTAATTTTTTGATATGTTATTTCTGGGTTAATACGAATAGAAGAAATTTCACTAGTCTCAGTAAAGCTTGTTATCTGACTTAATTTATTTCCATTTTTTGAAGTTTCTATAACCTTTACCGATAAAGATTTTTCTGATGTACAAGAGAAAACACTCATAAATATTAATGTTAAAAAAAAGTATATCCTAATTAATTTCATTTCACTGTGTATTTTATAAAGTGTTGATGTTTTTTTTGAAAGGAGGGACATGCACTTCTAAAAGTAAACTGTCTTTATTTCCGTTATATGTTTTTGTAATTGGTTTTTTGCTCCTCCCCAAACCTTTGAAAGTTCCGTTATCAACTAGATTCCACAAAGCATATTTGGCTTTTCCATCAACTGTAAATAAACCAAAGTGATTTTCTGAACCCCCTGGATTTGGAGCATCTTTCCAAATCTCATCAAAAGCTTCAAAATAGAAACATGAGATTCCAGCTTTAGCAGTCCATTCTCTCATATGTTTATAAAACAAAGCCTCCTTATATTCATCAGTTGCTTTACTTCCCTTATTACCATAAAGTCCGTTTGAAAACGAAGCCCAGCCTGTTTCTCCAATATGTATAGGTTTTTTTATTCCTAGACTTTTTACGTAATTAACTACACTTTCATATTGTGAGACAGCATAGTCTTTTGAACGCAACATAATATTATTTACCTTTTCTATATTAGGTTTTTCATGATTAGTATACCAAAATACAGGGTTGTAATGTGTGTCATGCATAGGGTAGGTATGCATTGAAATATAATCGACCTCTTGAATAAGTTTATTTAAATCTTCTGTGTGATATTCATCACTGCCGCCACCCCAAGAAGCAAAATTATCCGAACTGGTAATCCAAAGATTTTTTGGAAGCTTATTTTCCTTTTTTAAGTCTTGAAGATGTGACACCCATTTAAGTATTACTGATGGTTGTACGTAATAACTTGTTGCCCATTTTACCATAGCCTCATTCCCAACAGCAATAATTTTCACAATACTAGGGTATTTATTAGCTAATAAAACAGCTCTGGCTATTTCACCCTCGTTTTGGTCACTCTCAAGTTGGTGATTTACAGGTTGATTTGTCCAAGCATTTTTACAGTCTATCCAAGCCCCCAACATTACATACATTTCAAAAGAAGGGTTTTCATTTTTCAGTTCCTGTATGGCTTTCAGAATTGTTTCAGCTTGAGCTAGTTGAACATTATAGGTCCTTAGAATTCTTATTTTCATAGCATGAAGAATATTCATGTCCTCTTTTATCTCTGCTATTGTTGGCTGAATTCCTCTAGTAGATTTTCTATATCCACCATATGAAATTGCTAAATAATCTGGGTTTCCTAATATTTCTTTTGCTGTCAATTGTCTCTTCTGTTTAGGGTTTTGTTGTAATTCTTTGTTTATTTTATCATTACTACAAGATGACATTATAGATGAAATAGCTATTGTGTATAGATAAAACTTTAACCTCATCGACTTTATTTTCCTATTTTAAATATGTGTCATTTATATACGCTTTAATCTGAACAACATCTCCAGTTCTTTTAAATATTTTTTCACTTGTTTTTTGATCTACAACTAATGAATCAATTTGGCAAGAGGTTCCATCTTTAAAGGTAATTTCCATCCAATTTTTATCAGAGATATGATAAATAATAGGGACTTGACAATATGTAAACGCAAGTGAATTAACAGGAATTACAATGTTTTGACTTCCATTAAAGAGACTTAAATATTCAAAAGTTGTTTCTTTAGAAATAAATTCTTCTTTTCTGAGTAAACAAGGATTAAAATATAGTTTTCCATATTTAACAAAAACACCTAATTCTCCAAATCTTGAAATTACATCTTCTTTTACTTGCCCAGTCATTCCTGGTTGTTGAGCACCTTTACCACCTGGGGTGTGTGAGTAAGGATCTGTTGGGAAAGCCCCATATAGCTCTGGAGACTTATGCACTCCTATACCTTCATTTATTTCATAGAAGTGTTCAAGCAATTGGCCTATCATTACCTCATCCTCTCCATTTGATATGGCCTGTAAACAAGATTCCTGAACAGCTAACAATAATTTTGAAACCATATGCCAATAAATAGAACCTAATCCCTCATATCCGTAAAATGTACCAGATCTTCCTGTAAAAGCTTTGTGATTAAAAACGTCTTCAAAAGCCTGAAGAACTTTTGGGGTTTCAGAGGCTAATAGACTACTATATTTAGTGTTCGATAGTTTTTCTAAAGCCTCAGCTACATCATTTGCGTTTTTAAAGTTTCCGTTAAAGTGGTATTCACCATTTATATCTCTTTCAATAATTTCAACTGAATTATCTTTTAACATCTCCTGGAATAACTTTGAGGATAAAACTGCATCTTCAGAAATTGTATTTCTATCTAAGAATCCTTTAAGTTCTTTGAAAGGATACAGTAAATAACTGTATTGGTCTTTTCTAAAAAGTTTACTTTGTTTAAGAGCGTTTAATACATTTAATGTTTCTTCACCATTTAAATAGCCAGAACTTAAAACAGCAACCTGACCTTCTAGCATTTCACTTAAGTAGCTTATAGAGATACTATTATCTGAATTTACGGTCATTAAATTATAGGCGTGATATAAGTTGTCTGAACGTTTATTTGCTTTTATAGAGTGCTCTAAATATGATTTACTTAGACTTATGAATTTTTTTAATTTATCAAATGAAAGTTTTGATTTTCTTCCAGAGAACGCTTGGGTATAAATTTGCGTTCGGTAATCATCTCCTGCTTGCCCTAAAGCATCTAAAATTCTTTTTTTATCAATATCATTGATTGAAGACGATAATAATTCGATATTTTTTTCAAATGTACTGAGTACTTTGTTGAAAAAATCTAAAATTTCGTTTGAAACTTCAACCTCACGAGTTGACGTACTCTCTAATAATTCTTCAAAGAAATTGAAAAATCGATTTAAATAATATAACGTTACCATTGAAACTCCATTTCCAACAAGAGCATTATTGGCGTCATTCCATTCAGGTCTTTGAGTGTTCATCCAAATACCTCCTTCAGGAATAAAATTGGATAATTTTGCTAAGGAAGTAGCTAGGATTTTTTCTATAAAATTTGCTTTTACGATAAAGCGGTGTTCATCTCTTAATAGTGCCCCGTCAGCTCCTAAAGTTGCTCTTTCCTCACGAATTTTAGTATCTAGTTGTTGGTCAAAAATTATTGTGTCTTTTGGATTGCTAAGCAGCTCTTCATAAGATTTAATTTTGTAGGGGACATTTGCATATACAAAAAGATTCTTAGTGAAGAAACTCTCTAATCTTCCTGGATTATGATTTTTTATAAACTCTAAAAATTTTAATAGGTAAATAATTTGATGGTCACCCCAGTACCCTATATAAGACCAAGGGTCATCTGGCTCTATAGTTTCCCAATCAAAACCACCTTTTGTTACTCGGTAAGGGTTATACCCATCAAAAGTAGTAGCATTTAAAAATTTATGAATCATACTTTCAATAAATTCTGGATATGAATGTGCTAAGGCTTCCCAGTTTTGAAAAATATCTCTCCAGTTTCCTTCATAATCTAGTATTTTGGAGCCATCATTTTCATTTCTTGTGTTAATTGAAAATTTATTCCAAGGTCTACTTGGATCTCCGTGACGTCTACTAAACTTTAACGGCATATACTCTAAACAAAGACGTCTAAAGTTTTTATCTTCATTGTTATATGCTATTTCTTGAAGTTTAGAAAGTGAAAAAACTTCAGGAAGACTCTCTATAATACTTTCTGATGTAAATGCAACCTTGGTATTTGCTTGTTCTAAATAGTTTTTAAAATCCCACTTTTCTATTTGATAATTATTGTCAAAAATACCACCACGCATAATGTTGAAAAGTGTATTTGCAAAATGACGTGTATCCTTTAAATTATCTGAAGTAACTTGAATTGCATCTGATGCAGAATTTAACTCTACCAAACGTTTTGTTCCAAGATTTATATCATTATTAACTTTATCAATCAAAGAGGAATCCTCTCTAATTTGTTTTGATAATTTTGCAATATTGGAATGATTTTGATTGACATTGGCAATAATCATCCATTCTTTAGCAGATTCTTTTTCTAGTATAATGTCTGAATTTAAAAAGTAAGCTCCTTTTTCTGCTTTAACATCTACCTCTTGTTGTACTTCGTTTCCTAATCTAAAATTATTTAACTGAAGAGAGGATAGAAGATATTTAGGAGAATTTAACCCTATTGACCATACAACATTAGCTTTTAGAGCTTCACTTGCTTCAGCTTTGTCTACAAGTATTGCGCTTAATGCAAAAATTCCTAAACCAGTAGCTTCTTCTAGTTCATTTCGTTTATATGCATCCACAAGGTTACTGGATTGATTTTGCTCATCACTTCCAATACTAGCAGGCATAATATTTTGAATACCATCTAGTAAACTAACTTTTACAGCTTCTTTTCCGGTATTGATAAGTTTAGATTTTTTGACAAAACCAAAAGCATTACTAGAACTCCATTGGTATCTATAGGTCAATTCTAAATCATGGTTAACTTCCTCAAATATGATTTTATTTCCACACCTATTTTTATACAAATTTTGGGTAGTTGAATAGCTCCCTAAAGATCTGACAGCAAGGGGCTCCCACTTAAATTCTTGATTATTTTTATATATTCTAAAGATTGATTTATTTCCTGTTATGTCTGCAGATTCTGTAATTTTATCGTCTGTGTAATAGGGGAATAATGCATATTCAGAATTTTTTCTACCTGCTGTAAGACCTCCATTACTTGAGATAAACATCCAATGATTAGAATCACTTACAATACTCATAAAGAAAGGACGCATAGCATCATTATTTGAAATCTGATAATAGTTTTCATTATCTATAGTTAGAGACTTTAACTTAACTTCTTTACTGGTAAAAGACGTCTCCTTTGTTAATGTATTTATTTTGTTACTCATTGATATAACACTTTATTTTTTTAATTTAATTTTTGAGTTTGATTGGATTATGTTTTCTATATAAAAATCTCCAGTGGTATTGCCTGGACCATCAAAAAAAACGACCAATCTATTGTATTTTTTAGAGGAAGAAAAAGTAAATTTTAATTCTTCCCACCCATTTCCAGAATGAAATGTTGAACTTTCTATTGAACTATTTTCTCCATCAAAATCTTCTAATTTGAGCAGTATTTCTATAGGCGTGTTGGAATGTAAATGTAATTTTATTACAGCCCCTTTTTTTAAGTCAATTGAAGATTTTAGATCTAAATAATTTCCTTCCCATGCATTACCTGAATTTGTAAATACACCAAACGTATTTGTTGAAGTATTTCTTTCAGACTCTGGGTTGATATTACTTAATTTAAAAGATGAACCATTGAAAGAGTTAAATTTTAATAGTATTGGATTTTGATCAAAAGCAATGTTAAATACTGGTTTTGTAGCCTTCTCCCAAAGAGCATGAACGACTGAATCCTTACTTTTATTTACACGCTCAAGATTTTTCATATTGAGCGCTCCTTTAATATCAGCCTTAATTATGTTAATGTTGTTAAAATATCCTTTAAGGGAATCAAGATTACTATTTTTATTGAAAGGATTAAATTTATGTACTTGTTTCAACACATAATAAGCAGTTCTAGGATATAAAGTATAGAGACCGTTATTGTTAGTTGGCCCTTTGGCACAAATCCCAAACCATTCTTCATTCATATTATTTTTCCCTTCTTCAAGATCTTCTGAGTACCCTCCATTAGCCCAAGTTGCAACAGTATCATGTTTACTAACATTCTTTCTATGATCAAAATCATATTTCCACCAACCATCACTAAATTGAAAAGTAAAACCACCAATAGTATTTTCATACTTTCCCATGCCTGCGGAATTTTCATAAATTTCTTTCCAGTTCTTTAAGAGATAATTTGCCTGAGTTCTCTGATCTTCTTTAGAATTAAGTGAGTTATAGGCATCTGCACCAAACTCAGTAAATAGAAGGGGTTTATTTAACGTTTCTTTTACTGTTTTAAATAGATTGGTAAAAGAAGCTCCTCTGTAGGAATTAACTCCAAAAATATCAATGTCTTTGCATTCCTCTGCTACGAGGTCAATAAATAAATCATCTCCATTACATATAGCCACCGGATGATTTGAGTCTAATTCTTTAATTTTTTTAGCAGCCATGTTCATAAGCTTGTACATGGGTCTTCCATATTTTTCTCCAACAGCTTTTTTCTTTGACTCTTCTTCTGGAAAATCTTCTGTCTCTGCTCCAGACCAAAAAAGTCCATAGTTATTTTCATTTCCAAGTAAATACAATAAAAGGCCAGGAGTGTTTTTGTAATCACTAACCATTGTTTCTATTTCTGACAATAAAATCTCTTGCATCTTAGAATTTGAGTAATCTGTGATTGGATTCCATTTTTCATCTACAGTCATACCATACCTTCCAAAAGAATGATTGATCATGGTATAAATCCCATAATTTTCATAGATATATTGAACCCATTTGGCAGGGATATCAGAATAATGGCGAATAGTGTTGATATTCATGTCTTTTAATAGAGACATTTCATGGTCTAGCCCTAATTTTATGATTTCATCTGAATTCTTCCAAAAATTAGCACTAACAGCATCCTTTCCAATTGGAATCATATCCCAATTCATTCCATTAATTATAAATTTTTCACCATTAACAATCAACACATTTCCAGACTCATTTGATTTTACCAAAACTTCATGAGTTTGACAAAAAGACAATAACATGCTAATAGAAAGCAGGGTAAAAAATTGAATTATTTTTATGTTTGAGAAATTAGATATCACTTCTTAAGTACAAAAATTTTTAAAAAATTCATCAATTGCTAATTTAATAGTAAGATTTCATTTTACCCTAATTAAAACCTCGACAAAAATCATACAGAATTATTAAAAAGTATGTTTTTTGTTTTTTCTATTTCTAGCTCTTTTCTTTTCCGGGGAAATAACTAGTCAAAGGGCTCTTAAAAATCAAAAAAAACAGCTATTGTTGTAGTTTTGTATAGGTATATCAATTAATTGTATAGTTTGATTAAATTAATCGCAATATTGTAATACACTGAGTTATTGCTAATAGGATATTCCTGTAATTATATAATTTTAAAAATTAATTTATGATGTATTTGTAAAAAAGAGAGTCCTAAAATATTTAGAACTCTCTTTTTTAATCTATAGTTAATTAAAGTGCTTACATTAATCAGCTCTTATTGGAATACTTTAATATAATCAATTTCCATTGTATCCTCTGTAAATCCAGGATCTATATCTCCACCAAGAGTTCCCCCCATAGCAACATTAAGTATCAAATAAAAGTCTGAATTAAACGGTAAATCTGCAGAATTTGTTAATTCATAATACTGAATATCGTCAAGATATATTTTTACAGCACTTTCAGACCATTCAACAGTATATAAATGAAATTCAGTAGAAGCATTTTCAACAGTGGTACTTTCTCCATAACTCGCATTATTGCCTCCAGCAGTATTAAACCAGTGGGTAGTTCCTAATACTCTAGCCTTATCGTCACCACGTTGTTCCATAATGTCTATTTCTCCTGAGGATGGCCATCCCACAGTTGGATGATTTGACCCTAACATCCAAATAGCAGGCCAGGTTCCTTGTGATGCAGGTAGTTTGGCTCTAACTTCAACTCTACCATACGTAAAATCATAAAGTCCTTGAGTTTTAATTCTTGCAGAAGTATAATCATTTCCATCTTTTTTTGCTGTGATCTTTAATGATCCATTTTCAACAATCACATTTTCAGGACTATCAGTATAACTTTGAACTTCCTGATTTCCCCATCCAGCATTACCAAAAATATCCGTAGTTCCTAGGTCATAAGTCCATCTACTAGAGTCTGGAGCACCATCTGAATTAAAATCATCTTCCCATACTAGATTATCATATTCATATCCTGGATCTACATCTCCTTCAATAGGTTTTGTAGATGTAAATCTTTGATACCAAGCAAAACCATTACCCGCTTGAATGATTCTAACAAATAGTTCATCATCTGAGATAGAAATAATATCATAGGTGCTAGCACCAACATACCATCCTAAAAATCCTCCATCGCTAATTTCAAAGCTTGTTTGTCTGTAAGGAACTTCATTATAACTACCTTCTAACGCAGCTTTTGAACTCGATGGGAAAAAGGAAACATTTTTCTCACCAAACATTGTAGTCGCCACTGTTTCGTCATGACATGTGTCTCCTGCAACTCCTAATTCCCCAGCATAGGCTCCTGGAATAAAAGCGGGTCCAATAGTTTGTTCGAAACTAATCCCATTAGCTGTTCTTGTAAACACAAATTCATTATCATACATACAGTATTTTTCATCATCCCAAGGCTGAATTAAATTCCACCATGCTTCATAAGCAAATTCTCCATTTCCATAATCATCCTCAACAGGCCCTAGACCTACATGAAGAGGTTTGTTAGCTTGCCAATACCATTTTTTACTACTTCCAATATCGTTAACATCAGATGATCCTGTCAAAAAGTTTTCTGCTTCTTCATCTTTGAAAGAATTAAATACGGTTACTTCTAAATTAGTGCTAGTACCTAAACCTGCTGTACCGGTTGCATTTACAACCACATTGTAAGTATATACTCCTACGTTAGCAGAATAACGATGTTCTACGATTCCTGTTGGACTAACAGCTGTTCTACCATCACCAAAATTAAACTGATAGTTTATTTCATTATCTGAAGTTGCCGTAAAAACAACAACAGCACTTCCATCACCATTAGGGTTTTCATTGTCTTGACCAACAATTTCAACACTAACACTTAAGTTTGTTGGAGCTATAAGTGCACCTACTTCATATGATTCTTCTTGACAACTCGTAAACCCCACTAGAAGCAGAAAGAATACTGAGATGTTTTGTGTTATTTTTTTCATTTTATATTTTTTATTTTAATAATCAAATTTAATTTAAGGATAACGTTACATCATCTATATTGACAAGTCCAATTTCACCACCGATGTCAAATAAAACTCTGGCATCAGTTGCTCCAAAACCTACAGTGGTATAAGTAAAAGTGTAGGTAGTTCTTGTTGTAGTTATACTTAAAGGAGCACCTGTATTAGTCCAAGGCGGTCCGCTAAGTCCAATTCCTGCAACGATAGTTCTATCTCTATCTGACCAAGCATCAAAGGTTAATGTATAGGTATTCCCTTCAATGATTTCAACTTTTTGACTCATATTAACATCATAAACATTTCCTGCAGCCTCAACATTCACAGAGTAATAAGTATTTCCATTTTCTGTAACTACTGGAGCAGGGGCACTATCGTCTACCCCAACAATCCATGGGTCACTACCATTTTCAAAATTTCCATTTGTAAGAAGATTCCCAGACCCAACAATTAAAGATACATTATCAATATTTACAAGTCCAACTTCTCCACCAATATCAAATAACACTCTTGCATCAGCAGCACCAAAACCAATAGACGAGTAAGTATAAGAAAAAGTAGTTCTAGTTGTTGTAATATTTAAAGGTGCACCTGTATTAGTCCAAGGCGGTCCACTAAGTCCAATACCTGCAACGATAGTTCTGTCTCTATCTGACCAGGCATCGAATGTTAGGGTGTAAGTACTTCCTTCAGCTAATGCAACTTTTTGACTCACATTTACATCATAAACATTTCCTGCAGCCTCAACATTTACAGAGTAATAAGTATTTCCATTTTCTGTAACTACTGGAGCAGCAGAACTGTCATCTACTCCAACGATCCAAGAATCACTTCCATTTTCAAAATCACCATTTGTTAGTAGCCCATCATCAAATCCAGGACCAGATGATGCTCTATAAAAATATAAATTATCTATAAAAACAGTTCCTACAGGATCCGCAGAAATTACAGTCTGATTAATATCAGAAAATGGAACATCTGTAAAATCTGATAAAGGAAGATCAAAACTGATCCATTCTCCCTCTTGATCTATGGCATTTGATACTTCAAATTCAATATTGTCTGTACCACCGTTATAACCAGTACCATTAAAATCTACAAATTTAATTTTAAAAGCACTTACGTTTGTGCTCCAAACATCAAAATGAACCATTTCCATAGAAGAGGCATCAATTGGAGAAGCTTCTGTTATAATCCCTGCATAAGCTAAGTCTCTGTATACTAATGTCTGATTTCCCTCTACAGCTATTTCTTCTTGAGCGGCAACTACAGACCAGCTAGTAGTGTATGAATCTACAGGAGTTTGTATGTATTGTTCACTATACATAGAAATGACATCTGCAGCATCCCTTCCCGGAGGAGAAGGTGCTTTAGCAATTGGAGATAAAATTTCTGTTACTTCAAATTCTTCTGTATACTCTGTAGTTTCAATCGCACCACCTTTTGCTACAACTTTCACAGAGTAAACTCCCGGTGTTTCGTAGTCATATGATATTTCATCACCAATATTTCCAGTAACTACAGGTTGAACTACTCCATCTTCTCCAGAGTGAAATTCAAAAGTGGTTGCAAATTCTGCCGTGGCAGTAATATTAACCTTTCTTGAGACAGCTACATCATTTTCAATTGTTACTTCTAAGTTTCTTGGCGCTTGAAATGACATCACTAGCTCTTGTGTTATTTCAGCTGATTCACCAATTATATTTGTTGCAACAACACCCACTGAATAAGTTCCTTCAAGATAAACATGTTGTACATTCTCTCCGTTAGGGAAGGTTACAGGTTCTGAACCGTCTCCAAAATCAATACTAAAAGAAGTTGCTCCTTCAGCAAATGGAGTTATAGTTGCTAAACCAGTATTGTCTTGAGTTACAATAAAGTTTACCCCAATATTTGATGGTAATGCAACATCATTTAGAAACTCTAGGTTTGTTTCATCTTTACAAGAACTTATAACTATAAGTATCAGTAAAGCTTTGTAGAATGTTTTTATTTTTTTCATAATAGTTTTTATTTTAATATCCTTGATTTTGATCCCAACGATTACCAGCTAACTCTATTTCAATTCTTGGAATTGGGAAAACTTCGTTTTTATTGGTTGTAAACCCAGGAATGGAGGCAGTTTTCCCAGTTCTAACTTGATCAAAAAAGTGATGGCCTTCTCCAGCCAATTCTAATTTTCGTTCATTTAAAATATTTTCTAGCGTAGCTGTTATTCTATTGTTAGGGTCTCCGAAAGCTCTGTCTCTAACTTGGTCAAGTAAATCTTGAGGATTGTCTTTTTGAACAGAAGCTTGTAAATTAGCTTCAGCAGCCATCAATAATACATCAGAATAACGTATAGCCCTGTAATTGTTACTTCTATTTATGTTTTGATCTGGAAGTACAATGTCATCTGCATATGGAATGTATTTTTTATTAAAATACCCTGTGTGTTCTGATCCTAGATTGTAAGTAACATCAGGTCTTGTAGCGACAAAGGCATCGATATCAAAAATCGTTGCTTCTTTTCTTGTGTCTGCTTCTTCATACAGGTCTACTAAGTCTTGAATAGGAACGTTAAAACTAAAACCAGAGGCATAAGGAGTAAAATCTCCATCTCTAAATCTAGGCCCCATGAATCCTACTGCAAAATTTCCTTCTAAACATTGGAAACAACCAAACCCAGCTCCTTCTTGACTTCCTGAGTATTGAACTTCAAAAACAGATTCTACATTATTTTCGTTATTGTTTAAGAAAATAGAGGCATAATTAGAAACTAATTGATATTGCCCAGATGAGATCACTTTATTAAAGGCATCTGCCGCTTCGTCATATTTATTTTGATATAAATAAATTTTCCCTAAAAGTGCCCATGCAGCTCCTTTCGTTGCTCTTCCTTTTTGTACTTGTTGCCATGGCAAGTTTTCTATGGTTGATAATAAGTCACTTTCTAATTGTGAATAGATTTCACTTTTTGGCGTTCTATCAATTGATTGCGTTTCAGCAATGCTAATTCTTCCATCGGTATACATTGGTACATCTCCAAAGAATTTTATCAATTCAAAATAGTAGTATGATCTTAAGAATAAGTTTTCGGCTAAGATTTTTTGTTTTTCATCGAAATCTATTTTATCTTGAAATTCAATGATATAATTAGCTCTACTAATTCCCGCGTACATCCACTGCCAAACACTTCTTAAGGTACCATTGTCAGGAGTATGAATCATATCATCAATTTGTTGCCAATCTAAAACATCTGTTGGATTTTCTCCTCCACATAAAGAATTGTCAGAGGCAATCTCACCAAGGATGTTGTTTAAAGCAGTAGTTGATAATAAATCATAGACTCCTATAAGAGCATCTTGAAAGTCTTGTGGATTGTTAAAGTAGTTTTCTGAATTTTGTTGTCCTTCAGGAGAAATGTCTAAATAATCATCGCACGAAGTAAAAGAAACAAATGTTAACGTGATTGCTATTAAATATATTATTTTATTTTTCATCATATTTTGTTTTAAAATGAAACATTAATTCCTAATGTGTATGTTCTAGTTTGCGGATATTGACCTAAATCGACTCCTGCAGCAGAAGGATTTGCGTTTGATACATCTGGGTTGTAACCACTATACTTAGTAAACGTATATAGGTTGTTAGCAGCAACATATATTCGAACTTTATCCATTTTTATTTTTTCTAATGTAGAAGCTGGTATTGAATAACCGAGTTGTACGTTTTGAATTCTTAAAAAAGAGGCATCTTCAACGAAGAAGTCTGAGAAAAGATAATTGTTTGAGGCATTTGTAGATGCTCTTGGAGTAGTGTTTGAGGTTCCCTCTCCCGTCCATCGATCTAAATATAGTCTAGATTTATTGCTGTAAGTTAGAAAACGCTCATAACTTCGAGCAGCATCGTTACCAATCGAAGCGTAAAGAGAAGTTGCAAAATCTAATCCTTTGTAATCTAAATTTAAATTAAAACCTAAGGTCATCTCAGGTATTGGATTTCCAATGACTGCAAGATCATCTTCACTTCCAAATTCAACTACACCATCTCCATCTCCGTCTACAAATCTTAGATCTCCAGGTTGAGCACCTGGTTGTAATGCGTGTGCATCAATTTCTGCTTGATTTTGAAAGATTCCGTCGGTTTGTAATCCATAAAAAGCACCAATTGGAAGTCCTGTTTGAAATCTTGAAGTAGTTTGTCCTAAACCAAATTGACCACTTGGAATAAATCCTGCTGCATTATTCACTTCTAAAGTCTTGTTTTTTACAGTAGTGATATTCAATCCAGTAGCTAGTCTAAAATCTTCACTCAATTGTTTTTTATAGTTAATACTTAGATCTAATCCTTTATTTTCAATAGTACCTGCGTTTACAATCGGAGCAGAACTTCCTCCTGCGGTTGATCCTAGTAATCCAGAAACTTCAGGAACAAGTAATAAGTTACGGGTTGTTTTTACATAATAATCCATGGTAACATCAAATTGATTATTGAAAAAACTAGCATCAAAACCAAAATTAATTTGTTCGTTAGTTTCCCATTGTAAGTCTGGATTTGCAAGTTGTCCCAATGCATTTCCATAAGAAAGAACATTCCCAAAAGGATAGGTTGCTTCAGCATTTGCTCCTTGAAGTCTTCCAATCCAGCCATAACTTCCTATTTTATCATTTCCTGTAATACCCCAACTTCCTCTAACTTTTAAATTATTGATTTGATCAACATCAAAAAAGTCTTCTTTGGTAAGTATCCAACCTCCTGAAACAGAAGGGAAATAACCAGTTCTATTATTTGGTCCAAACCTTGTAGACGCATCTCTTCTCACCATTGCAGAGAATAAATATTTTCCATCATAATCGTATTGTACTCTTCCAAAAAGAGAAAACCATCGATCTTCATTTACGCCAGTGGATGCACTTCTATTTCTTTGTACGGTTTTGTTATCAACTACAATATTTCCATCAGGATCTAAAGAAGTTAAAATATACTCATCGTAGATATCTTGAGTATTGAACAAGTAAGCATTACTCCAACTATCTTCTCCAACAAGAGATCCATAGCCGTAAACTCCATAAAATTGTTCACTTCGAATTGAAGTTCCTAACAAGAAACTTAGATTGTGTTTGTCAATAGACTTTTTGTAATCAATAAAAGTTTCCCATGTGTAATCAGTATAATTTTGAGTGTCTTCTCCAACCCCACTAAATAAATCAATAATCCCATTTCCATTAGTGTCTCTTATAAATTGATTATTAGCATCAACATTAACACTATTATTTACCTTGTTAGGGCCATAATATGCAAGAGGGTTATAATTTCTATTCGTAACATCTGCATAATTGAAATTATATCTTGAAGTTACTTTAAGATCTTCAACAACTTCATAAGATAATTCTACCTTACCTGTGAATCTGTTTACTTTAGTCTCATTATGAGTATTATTGATTAATGCGAAAGGGTTGATAATTTCAATTCCTTGTTCACTTCCTATGTAAGAAAACCCTCTTGAAGGACCACTACCATCAGTACCATCAAAAATAGGTGTCAATGGTGAAGCATTTAAGCCATAATATAAAACTGAACCTCTACCACCTTCAGGAATTGTTTTTCTGTTAATGTTAGTGTATAACAAGAATGTACTTAATTTTAATTTATCTGTTAAATCAATACCTAAATTGTTTCTTAGAGTAATTCTATTAAAATTAGATTTATCTGGAGATATAATTCCTTCTTGTTGAAATATACTTGCACTAGTACTATGTGTTATATTTTCAGAGCCACCACTTGCACTAAATGTGTAGTTAGAGATTGGGGCTTGAGTGAATAGTTTCTTTTGCCAGTCAGTACCTGTTCCAAAACCATTAATATTTGGGTATGGAATATTATTTCCGTCAGCTATTTCTGTTTCGTTAACGTATACGGCATATTCACTTGCATTCATTAAATCTAGTTGATTTGAAGCTTCCTGAATAGAAGAAAAAGAGTTAAATGTAAATTTAGTAGGTCTGTTTTTCTTTCCTGATTTTGTTGTAATTAACACAACACCATTTGCAGCTTGCACACCATAAATAGCTGAACTAGCATCCTTGATGATATCCATTTTTTCGATATCATTTGGATCAATAACACTCAAGTCTGTTCCAATGTTTACTCCGTCTACAATTACAAGAGGAGAATTGTTACCATTTGTGGTTATTCCACGGATTCTAATATTTAAAGATGCTCCTGGTGATCCAGAATTTGCAGTAACCTGAACTCCAGCGGCATTACCTGTTAATGCCTCTTCAATTCTAGCAGGATTTTTTTCAGCTATTTTGTCTGCATTTAATGATGAAAATGCTCCAGACACTAATTCTTTTCTTTGGCTTCCATAACCTACGACAACTATTTCATCTAAGGTTTCAGAACTTTCTACAAGTGCGGCATTTATCACTTCTTTGTCAACGGTTATCTCTTTTGTTTCATAACCAAGATAACTAAATACTAAAATTGACCCCTTTGGAACTCCAGATATCTTGTAATTACCATCAAAATCTGTGACATCTCCTTTGGAAGAATTTTTTACAATCACATTTACACCTAAAAGAGTTTCTCCCGTAACAGCATCTGTCACAAGACCTTTTACATTTAAAGTTTGAGCAAAAAGTGTGCTAGACATAAAAATGAATGAAACTAAAATGATCAGTTTTTTCATAAAATTTTTCATTGTTTAATAATTTCCAATAAAATTAAAAGTTATTATTAAATATTCCTTAAAATTCACCACAATAAAAAACATACATCATAAAATTTAAAAATAAATTTTACAGACCTTGTAGTTTAAGTAAATATTAAGCTTTTGTATTGTTGAAATTATTTAATGTTATGGTGATGTATAGTTTTTTAGGTAGTTATATTTCTAATATATAGCTACTTAAACTAGCTTCATGCGGCAGATTCATCTTTTTACGTAGACGATATCTTTTAACTTCTACACTTCTAATTGATATATTTAGTAGAGGAGCAATTTCTTTTGAAGATAAATTTAATCTAAGGTAAGTACATAGTCTTAAATCATTTGACGTAAGATTTGAATGTTCTGATTTTAACTTTTTCATAAAACCTTTGTCAGTGTTTTTAAAAGCTTCTTCAAATAGCTTCCAATCATCAGAGGTGTTTAAATTATTATTAATTAGTTCTATAACTTCTTTAATATCATTAATATTTTTAGTGTTTCCTAGCTCTTTTTTTATAGTTCCTAACAACTCATTCCTTTTGATTAAATTCATGGTAGAAAGTCCAAGCTCTCTATTTTTTGAATCAATATCTTTCTGCAAGTCTAGGTTTTTAAAATGCATTAATTGTTGCTCATTTTCAAGTTGCTTTATTTCTAATTCTTTTTCTTTACGTTTTAAAAGTTTTGCTTGTTGATTTTTAAAGTAATTTCTATGCAAAACATTTATAATCATCAGTAAGAGAATTGCTGAAATAATATAAATGATTAAAGATGAAGTTTTTAAATACCAAGGTTTTGCGATATTGAAACTATATTTGATTGCATTGTTAGTTTTTTGAGCTCCAACTCTTCCTCTAACTTCAAAGGTGTAGTTTCCGTGAGGCAAGTTTTCAAAGTAAATTTCAGATTTTGCTGACCAATTACTCCATTCATTATTTAGTCCTAATAATCTATATTGAAATAATGATGGCAAATATTTACTAAAATCTGAGATGCTGTAGAAAAATTTAATATCATTCTCCTCATTTTTTAAAACTCCATTTTCAGAGAGATTTAAATTTTTTTGATCTCCTTGTAAAGAATTCGTTGTAACCTCATCCAATTTAATAATTTGCTGATTCTTGTTTCGAATTTTTAAATCTGTAACAATATAACCACTTTTAGTTCCAATTAGGTACTTGTTATCTTTTATAAATAGAATGTTTTCGTAACCATCTTTTGTTTCCCTAAGACTGTTTGGTATTGGAATTGAAAACAGCTCATATTGAGCACTTAGTTGTTCTTTTTGGACATAAGAAATATTGTCATTTGTAAACGCAAATAATTTATTGTTTTCACTAACTAATTTACCAGAGATATATCCTGTATAACCAAAAAGGGTACTTAAAACACTGTCTTTTTTAAAATTTAATGATTGAGGATCATAGTAAAATACCCCTTCATTAGAGCCGTAAAGAACTTTGTCATTGTATTTATTAAGACTTGATTTTATACTTTTTTTTATGCTAGTTTTAGTAGATGATAAAACTGCTCTAAATTCATCATCAATTTTTAATTGAAAGACTCCCTTTTGTTCATGACTTACTAAAAGTTCGTTAGGGTTAATAAACTCTATGTGCCTTGAGGAGATGTCAAACCCAGTTATTTTATTTCTTAAATTCCATTTTCTATTTTCATTCTGAAGCACATAAAGCCCTTTATAATTTCCTAGTATTAATAAATCTTCTTTGCCCGAGATTTCTTTAATTAGCCAAGTTCCAAACGTATTTGAAATTCTTTCTGCTTTACCTTTTGATATAATAAATATTCCTTTGTCGTGTCCACAAAAAAGAGTGTTTTTAAATTTTTGTAAAGACCAAACTTGACCTTCTGTTCCAGGAACAAAACGAAATGTATTTTTTTTATCTTTATAAAAAAGACCCTGGTTAGTTCCTAGGTATAAAACCCCATCATCTAAAAAAGTTGTGTAAACAGTACCTAAAACCCCAAGATCATCTTTGTATACTCTAAAGGGGACATTAAAATTAATATTACTAATTCCATTATCTAACCCAAGCCACACATTTTTATCAATATCCTCGAATAATGATAGTACCGTGTTATTTCCAAGACCTCTACTTTGATTAATTGTATATGAAATCTCCTTTTCTTTATTCAAATAAAGAATTCCATTAGAGACAGATCCAAGAATAAAATCTCCATTACTTAATTGTAAACTATTGTAAACATTGTATTTGCGAAGTTTTGTATTGAGAGGAATATCCCATTCCTCAAGATTCTTGTTATTTTCCATGATGAAAAACCCAAGCTCTTTTGTTTGAAATAAAAGTTGATTATTATCTTCAAAAATATTAATTACAATATTGTCCTTTACTATAACATCACTACTAATTAATATTTCTTCACCATTTTTAAATTTAAAGATTCCTTGATTAATTTTTTGATAATAAATTTCGTTATTTACTTCATAAATTTTAGTAATCGAAGTTTCTGATTCAATAATGGCAATAGTTTTAAATTTAGAATCATAAATATAAATCCTATCTAAAGATTGAAAAATAATCCATCGATCAAGTTCTAAAATATTCCAAAATTCTTCATCTTCAGCTAGAGATATATTTTTATTTGAAGTAATAGAGCTGTACTCTAAAGTTCCAAATTTATTCTTCTCCCAATATCCAAAATCCATATAACTACCGGTGTAAATTTTCTCACCAATAACTTTAACGGACCTAACAATAGATGAATTTTTTGATTTATAAAGCTTCCATCTAGCTCCATTATACATGAGTAGCCCTTTGTTGTTGGCAAAGTAAATAGATTTATCTTTTCCTTGAGAGATGCTCCAGTTTTGATCCTCCGCGCCGTAATCTTTTGGTTTAAAAACTTCAATAGGAGGAAGTTCTTGAGAAAAAACACTGAACTGGGCAATTATAAAAAAATAAATAAAATTTCTAAACTTCATTATTTTTGTTTTGAAGAATCTATAACTACAAAGAAATAAATTTTAATTAAAATTGAATTATCTTCATATGTTTGGTTCCCAAGTTACGTTAAATCTATTAAATACAAAGACTTTTAGTTTCTATGTATTGTTTGTGTAAAGGTTTTATGTTTTTTTTAACCTTTTTGAGAAACCCCACTAATTCAAAAAATTAACCCCATTAAAGTAAGAGGGAAAAATAAAATATCATATAATTATAAGTTTTTGTAACTTATGCTTTTAAATATAAATTCATAAACTATGCCAAACTATACATTGAAAATTAACGGAAAACAAATTGAAGTTAATGTAGATGAAGACACTCCGCTTCTTTGGGTTCTAAGAGATGAATTAACGATGAAGGGTACAAAATTTGGTTGTGGAATAGCTCAATGTGGAGCATGTACTGTTCATGTAAATAATATTGCAGTAAGAAGTTGTTCTCTTCCTATATCTTCTATTTCAGAAGAATCTATTACAACTATTGAGGGACTTTCAGAAAATGGCACTCATCCCGTGCAATTAGCTTGGAAAGAAATAGATGTACCACAATGCGGTTATTGTCAGGCCGGTCAAATAATGACCGCTTCTGCTTTTTTAAAGGATAACTCAACACCAACAAAAAAAGAAATTAGAGAGGCAATGCATGGGAATATATGTAGATGTGCATCTTATAATAGAATTGAAAAAGCAGTTGAGCTGGCTGCAAAAAACTTATAAACTAATTCATTTTTAAAATTTATGATGTCTCAAAATAAATCACATAGTTTTAGTAGAAGAAATTTTTTAAAAACATCTTTACTAGCAGGTGGAGGTATGTTAATTGGATTTAATTTGCTAAGTGCCTGTAAACCAGATGCTATTTTACCAATAGATATATCTAAGCTAAATTTTAACGATTTTAACGCATTTATAAAAATTTCCGATGAAGGCTATGTAACAATTTTTTCACCAAACCCTGAAATAGGTCAAGGTGTAAAAACAGCTATGCCAATGATTATAGCTGAAGAGTTAGATGTTGATTGGAACAAGGTTTCAGTGGCACAAGGAATTTACGATCCAAAAAATTATCAAAGGCAAGTTGCTGGAGGTAGCCAATCAATTCGCTTTGGTTGGGACGCCCTCAGACAAACAGGAGCAACTACAAAACAAATGTTGGTTAATGCCGCAGCAATACAGTGGGGAGTTAATCCAAGTTCTTGTTCTGCGTCTCAAGGAATTATAAGCAATGAAAATGGCGACACTCTTGGTTACGGAGAAGTCGTAAAAGTAGCTGCTAATTTAGAGGTCCCAGAAAACATCATTCTTAAAGACCCTAAAGATTTTAAAATTATTGGACATGATATTACAAATGTTGATATTCAAAAAATAATAACAGGGAAACCATTATTTGGTATAGATTATAGTTCTGAAGGTATGGTTTATGCTTCTGTTTTGAGACCACCAGCTTTTGGAAATAAACTGACTAGCTATGATGATCAAATTTCAAGAAGTTTTAATGGGGTTTTAGATGTTATTAAATTTGGTGACAAGGTAGCTGTTTTAGCAACGAATACCTGGGCAGCAATGAAAGGTAAAAAAGCAATAGTCGCTCGTTGGGAACAAGACACAAAACTAGAAAGTACAGATGATCACAATTTTGAATTACTTAAGATTTTAAATGGTAATAAGTTTAAGACAAATAGAGAGGATGGAAATGTAAAAATTGCTTTTAAAAATGCAGATAAAATTATTGAAAGAACGTTTGAGTCTCCTTTTCTCCCTCACAATTGTATGGAGCCAATGAATTTTTATGCTAATGTTACCGATAAAAAAGTTCATCTCGTAGGACCAATTCAAACTCCTGCATGGACTTCAGGAAAAATAGCAAAAATCTTAAATAGACAACCTGAGGAAATTCATTTAGAAATGACTAGAATGGGGGGTGGCTTTGGAAGAAGACTCTATGGCGACTTTGCCGAAGAGGCAGCTCAAATTTCAAACATTACAAAACAACCAATTCAAGTTGTATTTTCGAGAGAGGATGACATGACAGCTGGAACTTACAGACCAGCTATAAAATACAGAATAAAAGCAGCAATCAAAGATGGCAAGCTTACGGCTTACCATCTTAAAGAAGCTGCTATTAACGGAAATATGTATGGATTGATTGCAAACTTTTTTCCTGCAGGATGTATTCCAAATTACAAGGTAAGTACTGCAAATTATAAAAGTAATATAACCACTGGTGCATGGAGAGCACCTTTTACAAACTTTTTAGCATTTGCAGAACAGAGCTTTTTTAGTGAAATAGCTTCGGAATTAGAGATAGACCATCCTAAGCTAATTATTGATCTTTTACAAAATGTAAAAGGGACTAAAGATGAGAGAATTCAATATTCTCCTGAGAGAATGGAGGAAACTATTAATTTAGTTATTAAAAAATCCAATTGGGGTAAAACACCTGAAGGAGTTTATCAAGGTTTTTCAGCTTATTATAGTCATAATACTCATGTAGCAGAGGTAGCTGATATTGAGTTGAAAAATGGGGTGCCTGTTGTTAAAAAAGTAACAGTGGCTGTTGATTGTGGTATAGTTGTGAACCCTCTTGGAGCAAAAAATCAAGTTGAAGGAGGGGTTATTGATGGAATTGGTCATGCCATGTATGGTGATTTTTCTTTTAAAGATGGAACTCCACAGTCAGTAAATTTTGACAAGTATCGTTTAATTAGAATGGATGAAACACCCGAAGTAAAATCTTATTTTGTTGAGAGTAATTTATCACCAACAGGTCTAGGAGAACCTGGTCTTCCTCCAGCAGGAGGAGCCGTAGCTAATGCTATTTTCAAGGCCACAGGGCAACGCTTATTAAAACAACCATTTATCAATCAATTAGAAATGTCTAGAAGTAAACTTTTAGGATAGCTTCAATAGCTTTTGATAAGCTTCTTTTGTGTCAACATCAAAAAAAGGAGTCTTTGACTTCATTTTTAAGACTTCTTTTTTATATTTTTTCACTACAGGTTTTGCACCTTCGTTATCAGATAAAATTGATAATTCATTAAACAACGATTTATCAAAAATAGCTGGAACCCCAGAAATTTCGTCATAGTTAGTGAGTATAATTCGCTTACCTGTTTCGTCTGATAATGAAATTAATTCTTCATAATGCTCTTTAGTTACTAGCGGAGTATCTGCAAGTGTAACTAAAACTCGATTATAATTATTTTTCTTCTTTATAAGTTCAATCCCTTTACTTATAGAGCTTCCCATACCATCTTCCCAATTATTGTTTTTGAGAACAGTTGCTTTTTGACCTCTGATGGATTTAAAAACATCAGCAAAATGAGCACCAATAACAATAAAAACGTCAGCATATTTTATTCCGTTCGCTTGTTCAATAGCGTGAAGTAGTAGTGTAGAGTTATTGTAGGGCAATAGTTGTTTAGGCTCACCCATTCTTTTAGACTCACCAGCAGCAAGAATTAATATCGCAGTTTTAGGCATCATTGATGTATTCCAATTTGTTTATCTTTCAAATATATGGGTTTTTGATTTCTAATAACAGATAATATTTCAGCAAGAATAGAAATAGCAATTTCTTGAGGGGTTTCTGCTCCTATGTTAATACCAGCAGGGCCGTATATTTTATCAAAAAAACCTTCAGAAATTAAATTATTTTTTTCAATTAAATCATTTAATAATTTTTCTCTTCGTTTACTTGGGCCAAGTAATCCAATATAATTTATTTTTTTACCAACAAGTTCAGACAGATATTTTAAATCTCTTACATAACTATGAGACATAATTACTACAGCTGTTTGAGAATCAAAAGAAAAGCCATTTAATTCTTTTTCATTAATTCCATAATAATTAGTTGCACCAGGAAAATCTTTAATTGATTTTTGTTCATCAATTGGGGCAACAATTACCACATCCCATCCTGTTGCTGACGCATATTTACATAATTGAACCGCATCATGTTCACAGCCAATAATAATTAATTTAAATCCTGGTTTGATGGTTTGACTAAAAAGGGTCAAATTTTTTTTAGGGTTTAGTTCTGATACAGATAATTCTTGATCATTAAAATGAAAACAAGAACTTCCCTGATTTATTTTTGAGGTTTCTTTTGAAAAATAGGAGTTAATGAGAAAAGATTTTCTTGAGGAGCATTGCTTTTCAAAAGCATCAAAAAATTTATTTGTTGGATGAAAAGGCTCAATTAAAATGTATAAAATTCCTTCACATCCCAAACGGTATCGCCCATCGTATTCCATTAATGTAGACGAATTGGTTTCGAAAACTTGTTGTGCTTGACGTAAAATTTCTTTTTCAACACAACCACCACTGACAGCACCAATCATTTTCCCATTTTCTTGAATAGACATTCTAACTCCAGGTCTTCTGTAGGATGAACCATCTAAAGAAACTACTGAGGCAAGTACCGTTTTGATCCCTTTGCTTTGAGCAATTTTAGCAGAGCGTATGATGTCTTTTAATTCGTGTATCATATAAGAGAATACCAAATTACAAATTTTTGAAGTTTTCTAGAGAATCATTTTTCAAGTTTTTAAAACTTTATCTTTACCTATAAATAAAAAACACATGAAAACTTTAATTTCAATACTTATATTCAGTTTATTTTCTCTTGGAACTATTTTTGCCCAAAAAAATAATGTAGCAGTTGACAGTTATTGGTCTCAAGGTAAAGCTGAAGTTAATGTATATGAAGTTTCTCAAAATAGATACCGGGAAAATCATTCAGGACAACTTGTAAGTGTGTTTGTGACAGAAGATTTTTTAACAAATAAACAAGTAAAAAATGAGTATTATGTAAATAAAAATTCTACATGGATTTTAAAAAATATTCAATTAAAAAAATTTACCACAGGAGTCTATGATTACTCATTATTTAATTCTGTATTTACTCCAATAGATAGAAATAAGTTTCCAAAATCACTAAAAGTTTCTGCTTCCTCTCAAGAATGGTGTGGAACTATATATACTCAATTTAACCTCAATTTAAATTCAGAATACAAAGTAGAACACCGCTCTTACTTTGAGAAAGAAGGGGACAGAACTACTAGAATTAAAAGCTCATATCTTGAGGATGAGGTTTTTACAGTTTTGAGAATGAATCCATTACTATTACCTTTAGGAACTGTTCAGTTGATTCCTCCCGCCAATTATCTTCAATTGAAACATTTACAAATCCAATCCTATAAAGCTTTTACATCGTTAATTCCCTATAATGAAAAAGAATTTTCTGGTTCTAATTTAATGCAATATAAAATTGTGTATCCTCAGCTGAAAAGAACTATACGTATAGTTTTTGAAAATAAAGCACCCTATAAAATCATGGGATGGTTTGAAAAATTTCCTTCTTCTTTTGATGGAAAACTTAGAACTACTAGTGTAATTTTAAAGACTCAAAAAATGTTACCTTACTGGAAACAAAATAGTTTAAAGGATAAACAATTAAGAGAGGAATTGGGGCTACATTAAAAGAAAATCTCTTGTGCTAATCTGAAAGTATTTGCATGTGCATCTATAATAATTTTAATATCAGGGGTGTAACCACCACCCATACTGCACATTACAGGAATGTTATGATTTTTACAAGTTTGTAATACATATCTGTCACGTTCTTTACACCCATCTATTGTTAAAGAAAGTTTTCCGAGTTTATCTGTTTTTATCACATCTACACCACATAAATAATAAATAAAATCGGGTTGTTCTTTAGTTATTAAGTCAGGCAAGACTTCTTTTAGAATTGATAAATACGTAGTATCATTAGTTCCGTTTTCTAAAGGGATATCTAAATCACTTTTTTCTTTATGAAAAGGATAATTACTTTTCCCATGCATTGAAAAGGTGAAAACAGTTGGATCGTTGTAGAATATTTCTGCAGTCCCATTTCCTTGGTGAACATCTAAATCAATAATCAAGATTTTGTTTACCATTTTTTTTTCTAGGAGATACCTGGCTCCAATGGCTTGGTCGTTTAACATACAAAACCCCTCTCCTTTATTGGTAAAAGCATGATGAGTTCCGCCTGCAATATTCATTGCAATACCGTATTTAATTGCAAATTCACTAGCTTTTATAGTGCCATCAGCAATAATCATTTCTCTAGCAATTAAGTCTTCACTTAGAGGGAAGCCAATTTTTCTTGCCGCTTTTTGATTGAGAGTCATATTCATTAAATCTGAAACATACTCTGCATCATGAACCATAAAAAAATATTTATTATTAGGAATTTCAGGGATAAAGAAATTTTCTTCATTGCAGGTTCCTTCATAAATCAGTTGCTGAGGTAAAAGGTCATATTTTTCCATTGGAAACCTATGCCCTTCAGGTAAATTATGTTTGTATATTGAATGATATGCTATTTTAAGCATTAACTTATTTGTTGGCCGTTACTTACTGTTTGTTCTGGTTCAACAAAAGCTAATTTTCCATCAGGAGTATCTGTCATTAAAATCATTCCTTGACTTTCTACTCCTCTAATTTTTCTAGGAGCGAGATTAGTTAACACTGTGACTTGTTGGCCAATAATGTCTTCAGGAGAAAAACTTTCTGCTATACCAGAAACAATAGTTCTTACATCGATACCAATATCCACTTTTAGTTGTAATAATTTTTTTGTTTTTGCAATTTTTATAGCTTCTAAAATAGTTCCAACTCTTATGTCTAGTTTGGTAAAGTCTTCAAACTCTATAGTTTCTTTTTGAGGTTCTAATGTTTTGTTTTCCTCCTCATTGGTTTTCTTAGTTTTGGCTAGTTTTTCTAATTGAAAATTGACTGTTTTATCTTCAATTTTTGAAAATAATAATTCTGCAGATCCAATTTGATGATTGCTTGGAAGTAAAACATCTTTTTCTGTAACCCCATTCCATGAGCTATCAGTATCTCCAGAAATATTTAGCATTTTTTTCAATTTATTTGAGGTGAAAGGCAAAAATGGTTCAGAAACTACTGCTAAAGCTGAAGCAATTTGTAAAGCAACATACATAATTGTTTTTACTCGCTCTTGGTTTAATTTAATTACTTTCCATGGTTCTTCGTCTGCAAGGTATTTATTTCCTAGTCTAGCAAGATTCATTAATTCTTGTGAAGCTTCTCTAAATCGATACCGTTGAATCGACTTTCCAATACTCTCAGGAAAATGTTTGATTGCTGCTAAAGCATCTTCATCAACTTCTGTTAATTCACCAACAGAAGGTACTTGTCCATTATAATATTTGTTAGTTAAAACTACCACACGATTGATAAAATTTCCAAAAATAGCAACTAATTCATTGTTGTTTTTTGCTTGAAAATCTTTCCAGGTAAAGTCATTGTCTTTGTTTTCTGGAGCATTTGCAGTTAAAGTATAGCGCAATACATCTTGCTGATTTGGGAAGTCCTCTAGGTACTCATGGAGCCAAACAGCCCAATTTTTAGAAGTCGACAATTTATTTCCTTCTAAATTTAAAAATTCATTTGCAGGAACATTTTCAGGCAAAATATAATCACCATGTGCTTTTAGCATGCTAGGGAAAATAATACAATGAAAAACAATATTATCCTTTCCTATAAAATGAACTAACTTGGTGTTTTCATCTTTCCAATAATCTTCCCATTCTTTTCCTTCTCGATTCGCCCATTCTTTAGTTGAAGAAATATAACCAATAGGAGCATCAAACCATACATATAAGACTTTTCCTTCACCTCCCTCTGCAGGAACAGGAATTCCCCATTCTAAATCTCGTGTAACCGCTCTTGGTCTTAACCCATCATCAATCCAAGATTTTACCTGTCCTAGAACATTAGATTTCCAATCATTTTTATGGCCTTCTAAAATCCATTCACGTAAAAAATTCTCATGATTATCTAGGGGTAAAAACCAATGTTTAGTTTTCTTAAGTGTTGGAGTATTTCCTGTAATGGCAGATTTAGGGGTTATTAAATCTGTTCCGTTATGACTGGTTCCACATTGTTCACATTGATCTCCGTAACTTTCTTCAAATCCACATTTTGGGCAGGTCCCAATAACAAACCTATCTGCTAAAAACTGATTAGCTTCAGCATCATATAATTGTTCGGTAACCTCCTCAACAAAGGCTTCTTTATTATGTAAGTGTTTAAAAAAATCTGAAGCTGTTTTATGATGAATTTTTGAGGAAGTTCTAGAATAATTATCAAAAGAGATTCCAAAATCTTTAAAAGATTGTTTAATGATTTCATGATACTTATCAATAATATCTTGAGGAGTTACACCTTCTTTTTTTGCTCGCATTGGGATGGCTACTCCATGCTCATCACTACCACATATGTAAGCAACATCATTCCCTGTTAAACGTAAATATCTTGCATAAATATCTGCAGGAACATATACCCCAGCTAAATGACCAATGTGAATAGGCCCGTTGGTATAAGGTAAAGCTGCAGTAACAGTATATCTTTTGGATGAACTCATAAATATTCTTTTGAACTAATTTTGGTTAACAAAAGTACAAAAAGCAAGTTGAACATATTTTTGAAAGCCCAATGAATTTAGATACATTTACA